>Ga0194063_10000020_pt1 | contig 125746 bp, 121 predicted proteins | sample SepL3720m_MetaG_FD_155459 | JGI IMG/M metagenome (GOLD analysis project Ga0194063, IMG submission 155459) | Anoxic zone freshwater microbial communities from boreal shield lake in IISD Experimental Lakes Area, Ontario, Canada - Sep2016-L373-20m | ecosystem: Environmental > Aquatic >... | reverse complement strand
GGTATAATCCAAGGAGTAGTATGAGTTTAGAAGTTAATGTTCATGATGCGCAAATGGTTATTTTGCGCGAATTATTGTTCCATCCAAGTGTTGGTTTTGCTAAATTGCAAAAAATAACAGGGATGAGTAGCGATCATTTTAATTTTCACTTACAAAAACTAGTGGAACTAAAATTAGTTGAAAAAGTGTCTCGTGGAACTTATTCTTTAACGCCACGAGGAAAAGAATATGCAAATAAGTTAGACACAGACAATCATACGGTTGAAAGACAGCCTAAAACGGCTGTAATTTTGGCAGTTGAGCGAATAAAAAATGGCAAAAAAGAATATTTATTTCAAGAGCGGCTTAAACAGCCATATTATGGTTTTTGGGGATTTGCCACTGGTAAAGTTCGTTGGGGCGAGACGATAGTCCAAACCGCTGAAAGAGAGTTAATGGAAGAAACCGGTTTAACGGCTGATCATAGAGTGGCGGGTGTATATCACGAGCTAGTTTATCAGCAAGAAACTGGCGAACAGCTTGAAGATAAGATATTTTTTGTAGTACATTGTACAGATATCAAGGGTAAGTTGGTCAAAGAGTTTGAAGGTGGCAGAAACCAATGGATGACAAGAGAACAAGCTTTAGGTCAGCCCAAAATATTCACTAGTTTTGATATAGAGATAGATATTGTCTCTTCAGATGATACTTTTATAGAGAGAAGGGTGGAATATACCAAGGACTTGTTTTAAGCCTTTTTAAGGCCTTTAAAAAATAAAAAACGACCAATCCCTCAAAGATGTGGTTGTTTTTTATTTAAGTGAGGTTATGTTCATTGACTTATATCTTAGATTATGCTATTGTTTATATAAACATATAAAAAACAAAAATGCCTGAAATTATTAACACAACAAACCCTGAATCTTTGAGTCAAAACTCAAGTGAAAAATTAAAGCATCGTTTGGATGCACTGTCTTCAACAATTCCAGAAATTGCCGAAACGCGTGAGATCATTGAAAAAGGTAGCCAATCTTTGATTGAAGATTTTGGGCTAGAGGCTGAAATGTTTGATGATGAAGTTTTGAGTATGTTTTTTACAGCAATTGCTCAGCGAAATGGTTTGTTGTTGCAACAATTAGAGAGTGGACCAATAGATGAAGAAGTTGCAAAAGGAGAGAAGGAATTTATTCATGATGCGATGGCACTTGTTGGGATGGATTACAGCTCACTTTCTAATGAATTACGGGCAATTGATGATGGTGCCACTGCTGAATTAAGTGACGTAGAGCAGAGAGAAAAAAATCAAAAAGAACAAATGATATACGAAAGTCTTACTAACGTAAGACTTACTGAGAAGATCAAAGGTAAAATTAATAGTGGCTTACTAGATAGTGTTAAGGCAATGATGAAGATTGATACTGATAATGAAGATCAATATGATATTAGAGTGCTTGATGTGTGTAATATGCAGACATTGTCCGCTATGGAGACTATAAATGGGTTTGGGATTATCGATAGTAAGTTAGATGTTTACGTGCAAGATATTTCAAAAAATATTGAATTATATGAGCAAGAATTAGGCCAAGAGAATTATAATGATATGGCGCCAGCGTGGTCGGAGGGTATTAACGGTAAAAAAACGATATTCTTGACAAAGATACTCGCAGATATGATGGTTAGTCCTGAGCTATTCGTCAAAGGAAGCAGGCGAGGAAATTATAATATCGCTGTTGAGGCCTTAAAGCACGAGTATGTTCATGCACAAGGTGACCTAATGCCAACTAGTGGAACGATGGTTAACTTGTTTTTAGAAGAGTTTCGTGCTGGAACTTACGGCAATTTTGGGGAATATTATGACTGTAAAGCTATAGAATACTTTCTCAAAACTGCGAGTGGCTTTAGCTTGAAAGAATTTATAGAAACAAATCCTAAGGGCGGAGGTCCGTCTGCTCTATTCGCTGAGATTAGTAATAAAATTGGGCTTCAAGCTGCTATGGAGATTGGTCTGATTTTGCCGGAAGCTTACCAAAAAAAGAGTGGTAATAATATTTGCAAAAGAACAAGTGAATATATTGGTAATGATATGGGTTATATTAGGAGAATTTGTAAAAGTCCAAGATTTAAAGATAAGTTAGACCCCACATTTGCTTGGTACATGGGTCTTACGAAAGAAATAGAGAAGCCCTCAATTGAAAAACAATAGCTTTATGCTACCTCATGGACCAGTTTTTTTGGGCGACTAATTATTGCAGTTTAACTGATTCGTCGTTTTTGTAGAGAGAAAATGGCAAAGTATACAAAAAACTTGTTTTAAGCCTATTTAAGGCCATTAAATAATAAAAAACGACCTATCTCGCAGATAAGGTCGTTATTTTATAGTTTTGTTTGATCATAAATTTGTGGTCAAACAGGTGCTTAATAATAATATCGCACCGGTGGTATTATTGCAACACTAGCATTATAATAAAAAAGTCCTTATGTATATATTGACATAAAGCATAAGCTATGGTATTATCTATTCATACACATATCATGTGTGGGATATAAACGGGGGTTTTCAGACTAGAAATAGTGTGGAAATCTTTTAATTTAAAGAGGAGAATAAAATGGCAGGAACAAAAATTGGTGGCCAAAAAGCCGCTGCAAAAAATTTAGCACGTGATCCAAGCTTTTACGCAAAAATTGGTGCTAAAGGTGGACGAAACGGTAATACTGGTGGATTCGCTGCTAACCCTGAGTTAGCTCGATTAGCTGGTGCTAAAGGTGGCCGAATCAGCCGTCGTAAAAAAATAGTTCAATAAAAATAGTTATTAATTAATTATTTTTGTAAAATCTTAAAAGACGCACATAAGTGCGTCTTTTATTTTATTAAATTATATCGCCTAAGTGCGCAGGTCCGAGCTTCATTGACTAACCATGTATTGCCGCAAACTAAACACTTATATTTCTTATCATTAATTTGGATGCCATTCTCCTTGCATTTTGGGCATTTACTGCGATTATGTAACCAATCCCGATAGCTATCTAGATTAAGTTGTATTAATTCTTCTGCTATTTGAATATTATAATCTTTAGCCAACTCTATTGTTTTGTCCCACGCCTGACGTTCCATCACCAGCAGCTGTATGTCTTGGCTGTAGCTATTGTGACCAAGTATTGCATGTGACAACTCATGGAGAAGGAATAGAGGATCATTCTTGTTATCTTTGTCGTAATATATCGACTTGTCCGAAAAAGACCAATAAAAAGTATCGCTTGGCTTGAAGTCAAATTGAGGATAATTATTTTTTAGGTTCTGTAATATCGAGGTTGTCGACGGCATAATAATAGCATCCATAAATAACAGCTAGTTCTGGGTATTTGGCTTGAACAAACTTTGGGCAAGGGATGTGGTCTGGCAGTTTCTCTTTTAGTATGTTAGTTAATTGTTCTTTGAAATTGTTGAAATATGTCCCCATGCTGCCGCCTATAATTATAATATCTGGCTGTAATATTGGTATTACAGCTAAAAATCCTCGGCTAACACGATCGGCTATCTGGTTCCAGGTCTTTTTGCTAGTTATATCTCGAGCATATTTACCATATGTTTTATAGATTGCCTTGCCTGAAGCAAAAGTTTCCCATTCGCGGACTACTCCGTCGTATTCAATAAGGGCATGCCCGGCTTCACTATTGCGAAGGCTAATGTTTAATTTGCCTTCGGTGATTATACCTGAACCGATTCCAGTGCTAATGGTTACATATAATGATTGAGCAGGTATTGTTTTAAGTGCTCTTGTTTCGGAAAGGCCGGCTAAGTTTGCGTCATTTTCAACAAGAATTGGTGCGTTACCCAAAATTCCAGACAATTTTGATGTTATATCTAAATTTTTCCATTTAAGATTTCCGCCTCCCCAAGTGACAATGCCATTTTTTATAACTCCAGGGGTCGCAATAATTATAGCTTTTACTGATTTGTTAGAATAATTTTCTAATAAGGTAGATTTTAGTAATTTGATATAATCATCTGGATCTGGCGGAGTTGGGAATCTAAATTGTTCGCCTAATATCCCGCTTTTATTAAAGCTTGCAACTAGGGTTTTTGTTCCGCCTGTATCAACTACCACTAACATATTATTAGTTTATCACAATTCATTTAAGTTGCTTTTTTATTAAAATTGATGGATAATAAGTATATATTTAAACAGAGGTGATAAATGAGTAAAATACGACGGACAGATATGGGTGGTTCGATTGTTTTATTTGTATTTATAGGAGTTATATTAGCGATCAGTCTAATTAGCGGAATATATATCTTAAAACTAAGAGGTGAACAAGCTCGCAGAGATCAGGCAATTGCTATTGTTGAAAAGCAATTTGCTGATAGCCAGGCTGAAGAAACGAAAAAAATTGTGACTACTTCTAGTGAAGAAGCTACGTCTAATGAGGCGGTTAGTACGGTAGATAGTTCTACGGCTAGCCAGAATCTACCAGTTACTGGTAGCGGGATGATGGTTAGTCAAATTATTGGGGCTGGGCTACTTACTGTGTTTATTGTAAGCTACATTAAATCTCGATTTGTTATAGTCCGCTATCTTTGACTTGTTGCCTCATATGGGGTACAATAGACGGCAGTCTTGAGGTGTATTTTAAAATATGCCCCAGAAAAATATTAATTTAAGGAAGGAGTCTGAATAAGACTTATGGCAAAAGCCACAACTATGGATGAATTGCTCGCTAACGAAAGCGATAGCGTAAAGCAATTAGCACAAGGCGACTCAGTCGTCGGAACAATTTTATCAATTCGTAAACACGAGGTCTTAGTTGATCTTGGTGCTCAAGGTATAGGTTTAGTGCCTAGACGCGAAGTTGGTTTTTATCGAAATCTAAATATTGGTGATGAAGTATCTGCTAGTATTGTTGACACTGAACTAGATAATGGCTATTCATTGTTATCACTACGTAAAGCCGCAAAAGATCGAGGCTGGGATGAAGTTATTGTTAAGATGGAATCAGGTGAAATCATTGAGGTTACCCCATATGATGCAAACCGCGGTGGTTTATTAGTAGAATATGATGGAGTTCGAGGATTCCTACCAGTATCTCAATTGTCAGCTGAACATTACCCTAGGGTTGGTGGAAGTGATAAAGATGAGATCCTACAACGTCTGAACGTTTTAATTGGCAAGAAGTTAACAGTTCGAATTTTGGATTGTGACAGAAAAGCTAATAAATTGATCTTTAGCGAAAAAGAAGCTATAAAAGATGGTCTAAACGCTAGATTTGAAAAACTTACTGTTGGTGACAGCGTTAAAGGTATTGTAACCGGCGTTGTTGATTTCGGCGTTTTTGTAAACGTTGAAGGAATTGAAGGCCTAGTTCATATTAGCGAAATTAGCTGGGAACGCGTAAACAATCCTAGTGATTACGTAAAAGTAGGTCAGACTATTGATGCTAAGATAATTGCAATCGATAAAGATAGATTAAGTCTAAGTATTAAACAATTATCTGAAGATCCTTGGATGACTGAAGTTGATCAGTTTAAGCCAGGTGATAAAGTCGAGGGTACTGTAACTCGAATTACTCCATTTGGCGCTTTTGTTCAAATTAGCCCAGCAGTTGAAGCCTTAGTCCACGTTAGTGAATTAGGTGAAGGCGACGAGGCTGACCCAGAGAAAGTCTTTACTTTGAACGAAAGAAAAGAATTTGTCGTGTTGGAAGTTGAAAAGGAAAGCCGAAAGATCTCTCTTAGTTTAAATAAAACTAAAAAGACAAAAAAATAATTGCCCGCTAGGGCAGAAAGGAGCTTTTAAATATGGCCGATAAAGTCATTATTATTGCCGACTCTATTACTGTAGGGGAACTTGCCGAAAAGCTTAATCTGCCCGTAACAAAGGTTATTGGGGAGTTATTTAAAAACGGAATTGTATCTACGATTAATCAAAGAATCGATTTTGAAACAGCGACAATTATCGTTGAGGAACTGGGGCTGACGGATGTTGCTCTTGAAAAAAAAGAGACAGCAGTACTTAGTGAGCGAAAAGTTCATCAATTATCTGATAAAGCCACCACTAGACCGCCAATCGTAGCTGTTATGGGCCATGTTGACCATGGTAAGACTAGCCTACTAGACGCAATTTTAAAGACTAAAGTTGCTGAGGGTGAAGCTGGTGGAATTACTCAATATATTAGTGCTTATCAGACGGTTCGTAACGGCCGCTCTATTACTTTGCTTGATACACCTGGTCATGAGGCTTTTGCGGCACTTAGGCAGCACGGTGCTGTCCTTACTGATGTGGTTATTATTGTAGTTGCAGCTGATGATGGGGTTAAGCCTCAAACAGTTGAGGCTATTAGATTTGCAAGAATGGCTAACGCTAAAATCGTAGTTGCGATAAATAAGATGGATAAAGAAGCAGCTGACCCAGCTCACGTAAAGGCGCAGCTGGCAACTGAACATGGGCTAAACCCTGAAGAATGGGGTGGCGATATTGTTATGGTTGAGGTTAGTGCTAAGACTGGTCAGAATATAGATAAATTACTAGACATGGTCTTATTGGTTGCTGATGTTGAAGATTTAAAGGCCGATATAGATACTCCTGCCGAGGGACTAGTAATTGAATCTCATATGGAGGTTGGTAGAGGATCTGTAGTTGGGTTGTTAGTTGAACAAGGCGTATTGAAGCCAGGATATTTCTTGGTTGCAGGCACAACTTACGGCAAAGTACGGACTTTATTAGATTTTTCTGGTAAAAATATCAAAGAGGCAGGCCCTTCAACCCCAGTAACTGTTACTGGTTTTAAAGAGTTACCTCAATTTGGTGACAATTTCATTATCGTAAAAAACGAGAAAGAGGCTAGGAACCAAGTTTCAGTTGCTAAGATTGAAAAAGAAAAGAATGCAGCCAGCACAAACGTTACCGGGGCTGACCTTTTAAGGATGATGAGTCAGGAGCATGAGTCTCAAAACCTAAATATCATCGTTAAAGCTGATGTCCAAGGGTCATTAACCTCAGTAGTAAACAGCCTTAAGATAATTGATACTCAAGGAGAAATATCTTTGCGAATTATTGGTAGTGGTGTTGGTAATATTTCTGAAAGTGACATTAGGCTAGCTTCTGATAAAGGGACTATTATTTATGGATTTAACGTAGAGATGTCAACGGCAGTTAAGCAATTAGCCTCTCGAGATAAAGTCCAGGTTAGAATATTCAATGTTATATATAAGTTGCTTGATGACGCTCGTGAATCAATGGAGTTATTATTAGCACCAGAAGTTGTAGAAACCGAAATTGGCAGCTTAACTATAAAAGGCATATTTAGAACCCTAAAAGATGAAATTATCGTTGGCGGTGAAGTAACAAAAGGCAAGATTGTTGCAGGTGTTTTAGCTAGGGTTAAACGCAAAAAAGAACTACTTGCTGAGGTTGAAATATCTAATGTACAACGTCAACAGCAGGAAGCAAAAGAAGTATTTGAGGGTGAAATGTGTGGTTTAAGCATAAAAACAAACAAAAAATTATTGCTTGAAGAAGGTGATAAATTAGAGTTATTCACAAGAGAATTGATAAAACGAACATTAAAGTAATTATCTTAGAAAATAGGCTTTAATTATTATTGTTGTATATTATTTATAATGTTATACTTTTATCATATTGTATATGTTTATATAAAAATAAGGAGTGGTTATGAACGAGGATGAGGCATTAGACAAGTTTATAAATAATATGTTGTCAGATAAGAATTTATCTGGCGTCAACGATGAGGCTAGAACCTATTTAGTCGATGATCTAAAAACTCGATTACTAGATCAAATAAATAGAGCAATAATTGCAGAAATGCCTGAAGAAAAAAGTGATGAATTTAGTAATCTTTTAGATAATGAGTCCGTAACTGATGAACAAGTTCAGCAGTTTATTGTCGATAGTGGAGTTGATACTAAAAAGATTTCTGCTAGAACGATGCTAGCTTTTCGTGAACTGTACCTGCAAACTCCTGAAGAACGTGATGCTTTAAATCCAAAACAAGAGGCATAAAAACATATGTCAGCAGAATCTTTAAGCGATCAAAAAAAAGGTGCTAATTCAAATATTCCTACCACGGAACATCTATTGTATGGCAATGTTCTTCATGAGGATCCACTTGGGGTTACAAATAGAAGAATTGCTATATTAGGTGATGAGATTGCATCTGCCCAAATGTTTGGCTCTGATGTTTCATCAAAGCAACAGGAATTACAGGGTGAGATAGATATGCGAGATTATCTAATGTCGCGTGATTATAAAGATGACTATGGGCATATTCATGATGCCGAGACTAATAGGTTTAAATCACTGGATAATCTAAATCGCAGGGAAGAAAATTTAGGCCGTACTTATGTGGACATGACTATTGATGAGCTTATTAATAAATGGGCAGAGTCAGAGGATAATAAAGACAAGACAGCCTCAAGTGATATTCAAGATGAGCTACAAGAGCGTTTGCTAAAGATACCAACCATTGCTGAAGAAAATACTGATAGAGATAATCATGGTGTCACGGAAAAACATAAGATGAATTTTATTGACGTCATGTATCGAGAAATGATGTCTAGGCGTAAGAATATTGATAGTAATGAGACCGATAAACCACAAACAACTCAAGACATTTCAAATAATCTATTGGATGACGAAATTGATACGACTACACCTGGGGCTGAAGGTCACAGGAACGAGCCTTATGTAAATGAAAGTGATGTGACTAAGCCTGAGACTAATGTCCAGCCTGCAATTGACTTGATGGATGACGAAATAGACACAACTACACCAGGAGCAGAAGGCCATAGAAATGAGATGTACGAAAATCAGATGGATATTGCCGAGCCAGAGGTTAAGCCTACTGGTGAGCCTGAACCAGTACCTCCAGTGCCACCAGTAGCTCCGATAGAACAAACTCCAACAGGCACCACCGTTGTTGATGATGCCCAGAAATCTCCTTTAAAACTTGTATTGAATGCTGACACTTCAAAAACTGCAATGAAAAGAGCTGATGACATGGCCGAGGCTCGTCTTCAAAGAGAACTTGAAAAAGGTGGCAAGTTTAAGCATTTTATCGATGCAATCTGGAAAAGTGGCCTAGCAAAAGACCATTACATTAGAAAGTATAGGGTCGAGGCGCAACGTTATATTTCAGAGCATGGTGGTGATAGCAGCGACCCAAGTTCTCCTGTTGAACTTAGAGCTCAGGCCAGAGAATCAATAATTTCACAGTTTCAGCAAGATTTTGAAGAAGCAATACATACTAATGCTGGCGAAAAAAAGGACATTCTTGATCCAAATCACGAACTAGCTATAGGAGCTAAAGACCTAATTCGATCATATTGTAGAGGTGAATTCCGCACAGATGACGATTTGACTGAAGCAAGAACAAAGTTACTAGAAGATTATAGAATTTCACATCCTGATGAGGACATTGGTGCTGGTATTGCTAGTGTCGATAATATGCTTGAAATAGCAAAAACTGTTTCTGGAATGGTAGAGCATGGTGAGAGTATAGATAATGTTATTGATAATATGCAAATTATTATGGGTGAGTCTCGCGGTGATGTAAGAAGTGAGGCTAACTTTAATAAAGTAGATAAACTTATTGATAAATTAGCTAGAACGAAAATTGGTTCTGTCGTTATGCCTTTGGCGATTGTTTCGGCTGTATCTGTTACTGCCAGTATTTTAAGATTTGGTGGGCTTAATGGAGGACGTAGTGTTGCAAAGAGTGGGGCTAGTTTGGCCTTTGGTGCTGCAGGTGGTTTAGCTGTCGGTGCTGCAATATCAGGCACACTTGCTGCTGTCCAAGAGAATAGGCGCATGAAAGAAGATAGAAATAATCAAATGCGTGATGAGGCCAATAGTAATGAATATCAAAGGAGTGACAAACGTAGATCTGAACTTCATGACACTGTATATGAGTCTGTTTCAGCCAAAGAGGCTACTCAGGAGCTTAATGATTTAGCAAATGAGGAGAAGCTTGCTGCAGGCGGAATAGATGCAATTAATTCGGCAATTGATGCACTTGTAAAAATTGAGTTGAGAAATCAATATTCTGACAGTAAGAACATTAATCTGCTAAGATTCAGTAATAATGAGTCCGTAGTTACTGAGCGTCTTGACTTGGATAAGGCTAGATCTAACGCGAAGGCGGCTATTAGCAAGTATCTTTCTGATGACATGCGTCGTGAATTGGGTGTTGGCTCTGAAGCTATTAACAATATTGTTGAATCTCGATCAGGTGAATATAGAGAAATACTTGATGCTGATATATCTAAGAAAGACGCGCTATTTAAGAGTATCAAGAACCGTCACGTTGCTAAGGCGGCCGCTATTGGTGTCGCTACAAGCTTAGTATTTGGAATTGCAGCTCAGGAAATTGGTGCTGCTATTGATCCAACTCGTGCGGGCTTGTTAGAGCAAGCTTGGGGTGCTAAAAATGTGCCAGTTGATGGCGAGCTCCATAAAACTTTATTGGGTGAAATATTTTCTGCCGAACACAACTCTGTTCATACAGGTCCTGGTGCTGGGCTTAATTCGGAAAGTTTTGCGGGTGGCAAGGATTTGTTATCAGTATCAGATGATAGTAATATTTTGAATCATGGCAATGGCACATTTGATATCATTGACCATAATGGGAATGTAAGTGCAGATAATATTCCGATTAACAGTGACGGAAGTCTACCACAAAGTTCAATTGATCAGCTTAAATCGCTTGGAATGGGTGTTATTGATAAATCTTATGATGTAGCCACGAAGACGACTGTTCCTGGCACTATAGGTGTTAACCAATTCATAAATAATAATTTAAAGAATACAATAAAGGCGACTTGTAACTTTTTCTATGATAACAATACTAAGGAGAGCAACTTAAATGAGCTTGGCCAATGGTGGGGTGGCAATCACGGTATATCGGCCAATGGTGGTTATCAATTTGATATAAGCCATATGTCAGAGACGGGCTCATTTCATGGTGGAGAATCTGTCAATTGGAAAGATCTTGCCAGTGCAGGCAATTTGAAGTTGCTTGTAGCGGCTTCGAAAGGTACTGCTTCTCAGGTCTTTGAATTCAATATTGGCTCCGATGGCCAAGCCATAATTCCTCCAGATAGTCCTGCAGCACAACTATTTTCTAACAATAATGGTAATGCTATTTTCCATGGTTATACTGCTAGAATTGCTGAGATGTTCAATAAAGAATCGAATGGCAATAATATAGTAAGGTCGTTAGCTACTGTTCTAGGAAATCATGATATTGAAGATATTCCAGTTGATAAAGTCATTGAGACGGTTGATACTATTCCAGTATTGGAAATTATAACACCAGGCTATGATACTATTGTGCCTGATTTTGTAGAAGCACCACCAGTAATACCAGTAGTCCCTCGACAGAACTTGGGCTCAGCAAAAGCAAAATATGAAACAGAGCCAACCCCAGATTATTATGGGTATAATGGTGAGTCATTGACGCCAGAAGAAATTGAACAACGCAAGAAAGAAACTTCGCCAAGACTAAGAGATAACCCTGATGCCGATTTGGTACCTGGTGAAGAACTTAATTTTTACGAAAACTTATTAGTTGGCCAAAAGGGTCAGGAATATGTCGACGAAATAAAAGATGTTGTTTCTAGTACACCTGAATTAGCTAAAATTGATAATAATACTAAAATCATAGTAACGATACCTATTAATGCTGCTGGTGATTCAGAGGCAAACAATGTATATAATTTATTGACTAAGGCTTATGGTGGCCAGGACCAAGAAACTCTAAGAAGTACAACGATATTGTTGCACGTTAACTGGTTAGATACTTATAATTTGGATAAACAACCTAATGCTCCAGCAAATATTGAAAAGACAAAGGCTGAGGTACAGCGTGCTAAAAACGATATGGCAGCTTTGGGTATTAACATCGCAGTAGTTCAAACTGAATACAAAGCATCGGAAATAAGTGGTGGTGTCATAGGCTACGTTGCTCGTAAGATGAACGACGTTGCGCTGTTAGCTTTGAACGTAGCATCATCAAGTGGCCGTATTAGTAAAGATCACGATGTGCTGATTATTAGAAATGACGCCGATATTAAAGGTATCAGGCAGCATTATTTGAAGCGCTATCAAGAAGCGTTCGAATCTAATGAAAAGTCAGATGTCTTTATGGGTACAACCAGCTTTGACCAGTTAAAGGCAGATCGTGCTCCGGGACTTGTGTTGACGGGTAATTTTATGCGATCTTTTGATATAATCACTAGATCTCGAGAGGGAAATATACATACAGATGGTGGCAACTTTGGAGTTAGAGCTTCTATGTTGGCCGCAGTCGGGTCTATAGGATTCGGTGGTTATACTGGAGCTGCTAGCGATGATGTTGAGGTTGGGCGCAGGATTAGGGCGGCAAGAGACGGTAAATTGTCTCTTGGTGGAGCGAATAATCAGTACGTACCTTTGGGCAATAGTAACAATGGCGGTTCAAGCCGTAAGGTTGGCACATTAGTGCATGGTGCTCGAATGGATACAGACTCTGATAGAAACGAAGTGGAATACATTAAAGCTGATAGCAGTAACGTACAGCAATGGAGTAAAGGGAAATTTGATAAAGATGGTTACGAGCCACGCAATTCGGGACTAGGTTCATTTAAGGAATCGTTAGTCTCACAACCTGAAAAAGTAATTGAAAACATCCGTAGTGATTTTGAGGCTACAATTAATAATATGCATGCGTCTAAAGCAGTAGTTCGTACTGCACTTGGATTTGTTTTTCCAAAGAGTGAATACTACCAGCTTGATGGAAACATTCCTAATGCTAAGCTCACTATAACCAAAGAAGGTGCCAAATATTTAAGGAACAGTATGATTTCTAGATTGTCTAAGGGTAGAATTACTAAATCTTATGGCAAGAAAAAACGAGAATGGTATGGCGAAGGTGATCGTCAAACATCAATGATTAGAGTAAGTTAAAATAATAAAAAAGGTGGGGGAAAATATATGGACAACAATCAGGCAGCAGCACTACGAGACAAAATATTAGCAGAAATTCAGCCATTGATGATAGATGGCGTCAATGACGGTTCTGATAAGTTTGATTTGTTGATGCGCGTTATACAGACTGGCAAAGCCACTAATGAAATGTTCAGTCGTGCATATGAAAGTGCAAAATTAATAGAAGATAAAGAAGAAAAACTAGATGCGCTATTGGCTTTATTGGACGAAATTGATCTTAATTCTGACCAGTCAGTTGAAAAATCATCGTTACCAGTATCAGAGTCAGAACCAAGTGTTCAGGCTTAGCCTCAACCTGAAAAATAAGTTCCAAATAGTAAATTAGATCAATAGTATTTTTAATTGTAACTTAAATCTGCTAAACTGATAACAGGAGAAAGTTATGTTCCAACTCGATGATAAATTTTTAGAGGATATTGGTTTAAATGAGATGCCAGAAGGCCAAAAGAAGCCTTTTTTGCAATATATATATGATGAATTGGAATTAAGGGTTGGCACCAAATTGTCTGATGGAATGACCGATGGACAATTGGAAGAATTTGAATCAATAATTGATAAAAAAGACGACATTATTGTTGCTTGGCTAAACAAACATACCCCAGACTATCATAACGATGAGATATTTATTAAGTTGCAGAAGGCTACTGGTATGGATGTTAATGATTCAAATTTGAGGTCAGAATATGCTGCCACTAAATGGCTTGAAATTAACCGTCCAAATTATAAGTCAGTGGTTACTCAAGTGCTTGAAGAAATTAAAAAAGAAGTCATTGATAATCGAAGCGCTATACTTGGCAAATAACTAGGCCCTGTAACCGTTTAAGAAGCTATTTGAGCCCATTTTCTTGCCACTTGGGGCAATTAGTTCATCAATAGATAAAATCTTATTATCAGCGCAAGTTATGTCCAGTTTATTTTTTATTTCATTTGCAATATGAGCTTTTGTAATTATTATTTTATTATTTAACAATGAAGCATAACTTCTAGGCCATTCAATATATGCTCTTATCTCGCGCTCTATTTGTTCGGCAGTTTTCTTGTCCCAATCTATATGTCCGTCGTTCTTTGTTATCTTGCGGGAATATGTGGCTCTATCTGGGTGAGGTTGGTTTTTTGGTTTAATAAGGCCTTCTTCATATTTTGGAACGTAGTCTATTAGCATTTGGTTACTTAGGTTGATCAATTTGTCGGTAAGGCTTGGAGTGGTCTCTTCATTATCGATAATAAGGCTTTTTCGGGCAATTAATTTACCGGTATCTAGATCTGGTTCTATTACCATTAGGCTGACCCCAGTTTTCTTTTGGCCACTTAATATTGAAAAGGTTATCGGGTCAGCCCCTCGCCATTCTGGCAGTAGACTAAAGTGGCTATTTATAATCCCTAGTTCAAAAATATCTATAACTTTTCTTGAAACAATGACGCCATAGTCAATGATTATACCTAGCTTACTGTTAAAATTATGTTTGATCGCTATGTCATCAAGCTCGCTTTTTGTATTTGCAAAATAAGTAGGTAATTGGAGGCTCCTAGCTAAGGTCTCAACTGGTGCAGGGGATTTATGGTGAGGGGGAACATATTTAGTAATAACAGCTTCAATTGAAAAGTTTTTAGACAAAAAATCTAATGATTTTGCTGCTACTGGTCCGCTACCAAAGAATATTATTGTTTTTAATGTTTTCTTCATAATCTAGTGGTTGTAAATCGCCTTTCTCGTCGAGTTCAAAAAATGCATCTTTTTTATCACGTATATGATCAATAAAAACTATTCCATTCGTATGATCTGTCTCGTGTTGAATAATCCGTGCAAGAAATCCGGTTGCTTTAAATTTAATCTCATTACCATTCACGTCCATGGCTTTAACTCGGACTTTTTCGTACCTTGGAACTAGCCCGTATATACCGGGTACACTTAGGCAACCTTCATAATCTAACTCAATTTTTCCTTCAAATTTCACAATTTTTGGATTAATAAGCGCCGTAAAGTCTCTGATTGATTTATCTTCAAATTCATCGCGGACTATGATCACTTTTTCTGGGCAATTAATCTGGACAGCGGCTAGAGCGGCACTGATTTCATGCGGCCTAGAATCCTCCCAGTCTATTGCTACTGATACCATATCATCAACGAGCTTTTTTATTTCTGGCGTAACAAAGCCAACCTTATCTGATTTTTTTCTAAGGGTTGAGTTTGGTAGGGTAATTATATTTTCTTTTTTCACTAAGATTATTATAACAGGGGCAGCTATAACAGGCTAGTCGGATCAAGTTCATATTGCCAGTGGGTGCTGGGCACTAAATTCATTATATCTATTAAATATTCTCTTCTTGGGCTTTTAATAATAATTTGCCATCTATACGTATTATGTTGTCTCTCGTAGAACGCTGGAGTTGGTCCTAGTATTAATATTTCATTAATGTTTTTGTTTCTTATAGTTTGAGCTAACTTTTTTGAATTACTTATTGCGGCATTTTCCGTTTTATACACGCAAGTTAATTTTAATAAGTATGTAAATGGTGGAAATATTCCTTTTTGACGCTCAGCAATAGCTTCTTTATAAAAAGATTCATAATCTTGCTTGGCCCCATTTATAATGCTCGGGTGATTTGGTTGGTAGGTTTGCACTATTACTTGAGTTTGGTGCTCGTTACGGCCAACTCTACCAATTACTTGGGATAATAATTGGAATGTTCGTTCATTCGAATTAAAATCTGGTAGTGATAACCCAGAATCTGCTTGGATTATACCTACTGTTCTAAGGTGAGGTAGATCTAGGCCCTTAGCAACAATTTGAGTCCCAATAATTATGTCGATTTTGCCCTTATATAGCTCGTCATATCTACTATTAATTGCTTCTTCTTCGTTATTATCGGCATCAAATCTGGCTATAACTGCTTTTGGGAACAATTTATGTAACTCTGACTCGATTAATTTTGTTCCAATGCCTTTATAAATGATATCCGTTCCACCACATTGGGGGCAACTTGTAGGTATATTTGATTGGTGGTTGCATATATGGCAGAGAAGTTTGTTTTTATCTGTGTGTAGAGTCAATGGCAAAAAACACTTCGGACATTGACTAACCCAACCGCAGTTTTTGCAAAGTGTGGTGCTGGTGCTGCCTCGACGATTATGGAATATTAAGACTTGTTCTCCCAGTTTTATTGTTTTTTCAATCTGTTCGATAAGTTGATCTGATAAAAATCGATGCTTTTTAAAACTATCTCTTTTTGTCATGTCAACGATAGTAACTGTTGGTGGAATGCTATTTTTCCTTGCAACTTTTGTTAGTTTGAATATTGGGTTAATTGATTTTTCTGCTAGGTATCGGTCAATAATATTTGGAGTAGCGCTTCCAAAAATAACTTTTGCATTATGAAGTCTCCCTAGGATTGTTGCGGCCCTTAGAGCTGAGTATTTTGGAGACTGGTCTTGTTTGTAACTTGGTTCATGGGCTTCGTCAATAATTATTGCGCCAATATTTTTTAGTGGCGAGAACAATGCAGATCTTGGTCCAATTACTATTCGTGGTCTCGTGCTATTAAGTGCTTCCAGCCAGTTTATATGTCTAAGCGATTCTGTCATTCTAGAATGAGTCACTATGAGGTCTTGAAAATGGTTTGAAAATTCAGATATTAGCTGGGAAGTAAGAGCAATTTCTGGGACAAGCACAATAACTGACTTGCCGTTGTTTATTGATTGTTTAGCAATTTCAATATATACATCAGTCTTTCCTGAGCCTGTAACGCCTTGCAGAAGGAAAGTCCCGTCTTCAATTTTAGATAAAGTGTTAATTGTTGAGGACTGTTCCTCATTGAACACAATATTTGTTCGCTCTCTTTTTGGGATAATTAATTCCTTCAGGTTGGGTTTTCGTTTTTTGTCTATGCCTGTCGGTAAAATAGTCTGTAGCACATTTGCTAATGGGCTAGAATAATATTTTGATAACCATGAAGATAATTTGATTAATTGTGTTGGCAGTGAAGATTCAATAATTATCTGAGAAATAGGTTTGGTGTTGTACGATGGTTTATTGGTTTCTTTTATAATCACACCAATAATTTGTTTTTTGCCGACTTCAACTTTCACAATTTTGCCAATATCTAATTTTATCTCTGAGCTATAAGTAAAAGTATCGTTGTCTAAACGAATAATCTTATTTGGTGCCACCTCATAGTAGTGCATAGCTACCATTATACTCGTTAGGCCACTAATTATTAGATTAGGTAGATAAAGCCTTTGTGTTCCTCATGTAAATACTGTTAATATAAACATATGTATTTTGAGAGTAGAGAACAAGCCGGTCAAAAGATTGCGAATCTATTATTAGAAAAGTATAGGTATGACGACTGTGTTGTTATCGCATTAAACGATGGCGCAGTTGTAGTAGGGGAGCAAATTGCTAAATCTTTGCACTGCCTTTTAACTATGCTGCTAATCGAAGAAATTGAAGTGCCCGGGGAAGGCGTTAGCTTTGGTGGGGTTTCTCAGACTGGAAGTTTAACCTATAACGGTGATTTGTCAGAGGGTGAGTTAGATGATTATGTCGGTGAGTATCATGGGTATCTAGATCAGGAGAAACAACAGGCTTTTGAGAAAATTAACCAATTACTTGGCGATGGTGGGTTGATTAAGAGCGACATGCTTCGAGACAGGGTCGTAATATTAGTATCTGACGCAATTGATAAAGGAGCAGCGCTAGATGTTGCATCTGATTTTCTAAAACATATAAGAATAAAAAAATTAATAATCTCCACGCCAATTGCAACTGTTGGTGCTGTTGAAAAGATGCATTTATTAGCGGACGAACTTTGTATTTTAGACACTAAGTCTAACTTTATGGGGGTAGATCACTATTATGATAATAATATATTACCGTCGCACGAAGAGACTCTAGCTAAAATTAGCCAAATTGTACTAAATTGGCATTAATTTAATATTGCTAAGTGTTGTAAGATTGTGCTACGCTATAATGTATCAAGCTTCAGGTAGTTAATTAAAGGGAGAATATGTTAGACATTTTTATCACATCTAGGGTGCGTCGTAAAATTGTAGTAGTCTATGCAAAATATCCTGATTTTAGAACCCATGTCCGTGGATTAGCTAAATTAATCAAAGAAGACCCTGGTAATATCCAAAGAGAGCTTAAGAGGCTTGAAAAAGTAGGATTTTTAACTAGTGAAAAACAGGGAAATACAAAAATCTATGCTACAAATAAACAATTCCCTATATTTAAAGAGTTGCAGAGCATAGTAATAAAATCTCAACAACAGGCCGGTCGTCCTAAGCGCTCATCTACTGAATTTTAAGATGTCAATTTTTGATAAGATACTAGCCGCCCGAGGATTAGATGATAATTCAAAGGCGGCTTTTTTGTCGCCTGATTACGCCTTAACTTATGACCCGTATTTGTTGCCAGATATGGATAGGGCCGTAAAACGATTATTATTAGCTAAAAAAAGACAAGATAATATCGTTATTTATGGAGATTATGATATTGATGGCTTAACTGCCTCGGTTTTGCTATTTGATGCTTTAAAGAAGTTTGGGTTTATTAATGTTGATATCTTTATGCCTAATCGTTTTGTTGAGGGTTACGGGATGACAATTGACTCAGTCAAGAAAATAGCTATTGAAGACAAAGCCAACCTTATAGTGACGGTTGATTGTGGTAGCCTCAGTGAAAAAGAGATTATCGAAGCTAATAAACTAGGAGTCGACGTTATTGTTACGGATCATCATACTGCGGCGAATGTTCAGCCACCCGCAGTTGCGGTAATTAATCCAAAGAGAGCTGATAGTAAATATCCTTTTTCTGGGCTAGCTGGTGTAGGCGTTGCTTTCAAACTGGTACAAGCAATGCAAAAAAAGATGAAGGGCTTACCAATTGGTCAAGAGAAATGGTATCTAGATTTAGTGGCTTTTGGGACGATTTGTGATATTGTCCCGCTTATTGATGAGAACCGTATTTATGCTTATTGGGGATTGAAGGTTCTAGCAAAAACCAAGCATATTGGGTTAAGCGCTTTAATGCTAGTGGCCGGAGTAAATCCTCGGACAGCTAATGCTAGGTCGCTCGGTTTTGGTCTAGGTCCAAGGATGAATGCGGCTGGTCGCTTAAAAACGGCTCAATATGCGCTTGATTTACTGATTTGTAATGACCTGGAAGCGGCAGCCACCAAAGCACAATATTTAGATAAATTGAATAAGTCTAGACAATCTGATCAAGCGAAGATATTAATTGAAGCATCCGCCCAAGCTGAGATGTTTGAAAATGATTCGGTCCTGGTGTTGAGCGGCAAAGACTGGAACCATGGGATTATAGGTATTGTTGCCGCTAAGATATTAGAAAAATACAAAAAACCAGTTTTTATTTTTCAAGAATTAGGGGAAAAATCAAAAGGCTCCGCAAGAAGTTATGGCGATTTTAGCGCAGTTGATTCTATAAATTATAAAAAAGACATTTTGATAAGTGGTGGTGGGCATAAATTTGCAGCTGGAGTTACCCTTTATACAAAAGACATTGGAAAGTTTAGAAAAAGTGTAAACGATTTTTATAATAGTCAAAAACTAAAAGATCAACAATTTTTGTTATTGCCTGTCGTTGATGTTGAGGCAAAATTATCGGAACTTGATGAGGCCTTAGTCGAAGACATAAATTTACTCGAGCCTTTTGGAAACTGTAACTCACAGCCAGTATTTAAGACAGATAACTTGATAGTAAGAGATATCAAGAAGATGGGGGATAATGGCCAACATATCAAGATTGAGCTGCAGGACATAGATGGGTATAGATTAAAATTTATTGCATTTGGAGCTCCAGACCATTTTTTTGTCAATATTGGGCAAAAAGTATCAGTAACTTACAGCATAGATGTTAATGATTGGAATAATATACGCTCTATTGAGGGAAAATTACTGCATTTGGAGTTATTAGACTAGTTGCGCAAAGCTCGTTACTCTGTTAGAATACTTGATATATGGTACAAGTAACCCGAAAAGATGAAAGAGAAGCAAACGAAAATTTAATTCGTCGTTTTAACCGTAAGGTTTTGCAAAGCGGAGTTCTAGCAGAGGCAAAGGCCTGTATGCGATTTGAAAAACCGATTTCTAAAACAGAACGTCGTGTCAAAGCGATTATTCGCAAAGAACGAAAGGCCGACAAATTAGATAAAACAAGATTAGGGCTTAAGTAATAGTGGCCTTAAAAGATAAAATTAATAATGATTTAAAAGCCGCCTTATTAGGCGGCGATCATTTTAAGACTGAGGTTTTACGTGGCATTAAGGCTGTCATATTAAACGAAGAAGTCTTGCAAAATAAGAGAGATGAAGGGCTTGATGATTCAGTCATTGAACAATTATTAGCCCGTGAAGTAAAAAAACGTAACGAAAGTGCGTTGATTTATGATAATGCTAATAGATCAGAACTTGCCGATAATGAAAGAGCTGAATTAAAAATAATTAGTCAATATTTGCCAGATCAATTGTCTGAAGAAGATATTAAAGTTGTTGTTTTAAAATATATTGAAGAATTGGGTGTTAATAACCCAACTGGTTTTGGGCAAGTAATTGGTGCAGTAAAAAAAGAACTTGGAAATTCTGCTGATGGCGCCTTGGTTGCGCGCCTGGTTAAAGAAGCATTAAACTAAAATAATAAAGGGGGATATTATGATATTATTTTTTGGGCCAGCAGGGTCTGGTAAAAGTGCTCAAGCGCAAATGATGGTGGATAATGAGGGTTTTAATTGGCTTTCAATGGGTCAGTTATTGCGCGATACGCCCGATGAGGAAGTACATGAGTTTCAACGAAAGGGAATTTTAGTACCGCTTGAAAAAACTAATGAAGTTTTGTCTTCAGCACTTCAAGAACATAAAAATAATAAGAAGCTTTTACTTGATGGCTATCCACGAAGCTTAATCCAAGCTCAATGGTTTATAGATAACTGCAAATCAATAAATTTGCCAATTGATTTAGCTATTAATTTCAATGTTAATATGGAAGAATTATTAAAACGAATGGAATTACGCGGCCGTAGTGATGACACGCCTGAGTCTATTAAAGAAAGACTTGGTGTTTACCAGCGCGAAAGTGATCCGATATTTAAATTACTTGCAGAGAATGGTGTAAAAGTAGTTCATGTTGATGGGGTAGGGTCTTTAGAAGAAATCCACTCTAGGGTTGTGCAAGAAGTATCAAAGCTAACGTTTTAATAGAGGTTTATCCATGATAATAGTCTTTGGTCCAGCTGGAGCCGGCAAAACCGTTCAAGGTAAGTTATTAGCTGCAAAGAATAAATGGCAATGGATATCGGCGGGTCAATTGTTACGCAATGATAATGATCCAGAAATAATTAAGATAGTTAGTTCAGGTGATCTTGTTCCAATTGAAGAGGTGAACAGGCTTATAACTGAGGCTTTTGAAAAAGCAGATAATATTGACCATATTGTTTTGGATGGTTTTCCTCGTCAAATTGAAGAAGTGGATTGGTTGCTTGATAAAAGTCCGTTTCGTGGTCACTCTGTAGATGCAGTGATTTTAATAGAAATTGACAAAGATGAAATTATAAAAAGGTTGTCTTTAAGAGCTAGGCCCGATGATACACCAAAGGCCATAGAGGAACGTCTTGAAATTTATAGCACAAAAATGAAGCCTATATTAGATTATTTTATTTCAAAAGGTGTTAGTGTTATATCTATAGACGGTATCGGTACAATAGAGCAAGTTCATAATCGTATAACGGAGAAGTTAGCAACATGCAATCTATTCAAGAAGTAAAATCATCTGAACAAATTCAAGCTATGCGTGAGTGTGGTCAGATTCTTGCCAAAATTTTAGACGATTTGAAAAAAAGAGTTGTCGTTGGTATGAGCGAAATGGAAGTAAATGATTGGGTTGAAGCTCAGATTAAAAAATATGGGGCCGAGGTAACATACACGACGTCTGAAGTTAATTTCCCATATGCGATTTGCGTATCGGTTAATGAGCAAATTGTTCACAGTATCCCGACAGATTATTTATTTGAAAAAGGGGATGTCGTTAGCTTTGATTTAGTCATTACATATAAGGGGATGAAGACCGATAGTGCCTTTACTATGGTTGTCGGGGAAGAGCCAAAGGGGGCAATAAAACATCTATTGTCAACTACTGAACGAAGTCTATATGCCGGTATTGATGCGATTAAGGGTTCTGTCAGAGTCGGTGATATTAGCTACGCAATTGAAAAAGTTTTAAGCGAAGGTAAGTTGGGTATTATTCGTGATTTAGTTGGTCACGGTATAGGTCAAAAAATGCAACAACCGCCAGAGGTGCCTAATTATGGCAAAAAAGGTTCAGGTGCATTTTTACTACCTGGAGATACGATAGCTATTGAGCCAATGGCTACATTGGGCGGGGAATCAATTAAAACAGATTCTGACAATTGGACTATCAGCACTCGTGACGGAAGTTTATCTGCGCATTTTGAGCACACAGTCTTGATAACTGAGGATGGCGCAGAAATATTAACTCGACTTTAGTAATTCTTTTACTCTTCGCCCTATAGCTTCAGATGGTTCTAGCACAATAGCCTTGTCTTTGCATGTGTTATTTATTAGATCCTTTATCCAATGATAGTGAGTACAGCCTAGAACTATAATATCGGCATTGTTAGACATCAGTTCGTTTATGGTTTTAACTATTTTGCCTTCATTGATATTATTAGTTTCTATCATATAGGCCCAACCATTGCAGTCTGGCTCCAATATATTAATATTTTCTTTGAATTTATTTTTTAAATTATTATATCTATCGCTTTTTAGGGTTGCCTTGGTTGCGCAAACTGCAATTGTTCCAGTCTTTGTTAACCTTGAGGCATCTTTTACCATTGGTTCGATGCCTATAAACTTTTGTTCTTTATATTTAGCTCTTAGGTATTCGATCGCTAGGGCCGTGGCTGTATTACAGGCGATTATGATAATATCGCAGTTGGCCAATATGAGGGGTTGAATTGCCTTATCTGTGAGTATAATTACTTGTTCTTTTGTTTTATCACCATAAGGAACATTCTTATGGTCATTAACTGTAATAATTTCTGCATTTGGAAAAGTCTCACCTAATGCTTTTGCTATTATCTTTCCACCAATACCGCTATCAAATATTCCTAATTTCATTATGAATCTATTGTAACTTGTTATTGGTTCTAGGCAAAAAGTTACATAAGCTATATAATTTAGATTATGCAGGAAACTACTAAATATGCTGTCGGGATAGACATCGGGACGACTAATGTCCGCTGTGTAGTTGGCCATATTAATTTAACAACCGGTTTACCGACTATCGTTGGGGTTGGGGTAGCCCCCAATAACGGCATGCGTAAGGGCACAGTAGTAAATTTAGCTGGTCCAGCCCAAGCAATTGATGATGCTCTTGGCGAAGCTGAGCGAATGAGCGGATATCAGGTTGATACGGCAACGATTAGTATTAATGGTTCACATATTTTTAGCACCCATGCTGATGGGATGATTGCTGTTGGTGGGGCAAACCATGAGATTGATAGTGATGACCTAATTCGTTTAGAGGATGTTTCAACTGTAGGCAAAATTCCAGCTAATCGAGAGATACTTGAAGTGGTGCCTCATTCATATAAATTAGATAGTCAGGACAATATCAAAAATCCTATCGGTATGACCGGTACTAGATTAGAAATTGACGCTCATATTGTATCCGTCTTAGCTCCACATTTATCTAATCTTCAGAAAGCTGCAGAAAAGGCTAATGTTGCCCCAAGATCTATTGTCGTTGCTGGCGTTGCTGCTGCAAGAGCCGTATTAAGCGAAAAACAGATTGAGAATGGTGTCGTTGTGATTGATATTGGCGGTGCTACTACGAATATTGCCATCTACGAAGAAGGGGACCTTCAATATACAGCTGTGATCCCTATAGGCGGTATAAATATTACTAACGATTTAGCGATTGGATTAAAAACAGACCCTGAGATAGCTGAACAGCTAAAGATTGACCATGCATCAGCAAAATTTAATCATGACTCATCTGGAGTAAGCATTAGGCACGATGAGCAGATATATAACTTTGATATCTCGGATATGGATGAAATAGTTGAGGCAAGGTTAGAAGAATTATTTGAGCTAATTAATAAAGAATTACTGCGCGCGGGCAGGGCTGGCAAATTACCAAATGGGGCAATTTTGACCGGTGGAACCGCCAAGCTGAAAGGCATAGCTGATTATGCCAAAGAGGCTTTGGGCTTAGCAGTTCGTGTTGGTGAAATTTCTGATTTTGGTGGCGTTGTAGATGATATTAGAGAGCCACAGTTTGCTACAGCTATTGGGTTAATGTTGATAGATGCAGAGACTAATAACGGCTTTAGTAAGAATACTGGTAAATCTAAAACTAAAAAATCAATATCAAGTGGCACAAATAAGATTTCTAAATTTTTTGGTCGTTTCAGAATATAGTTTTTTTGTCCAAAGTGTTATACTTAGAGATAAGAATATGAATTTGGGGAGATAACAGATACAATGCCTGAAATAAAGCCAAGCGATATACAAACTTTTGCCAGTATAAAAGTCATAGGTGTGGGTGGAGCTGGTGGATCAGCTATTAATCGAATGAAAGATGCTGGCCTAACTGGTGTCCAGTTTATAGCTATGAACACTGACGCCCAAGCTTTGCATAACAGCAAAGCTGATATTAAGATTCATCTTGGTACATCAGTTACCGGTGGTCTAGGTGCTGGAGCAGATCCATCTGTTGGTGAAGCTGCTGCTAATGAATCTCGCGATGAAATTAGAGAAGCCCTAGAAGGTGCTGATATGGCATTTGTTACTATAGGTGCGGGCGGCGGTACTGGTAGCGGTGCTGGATATGTTGTAGCTGAAATAGCTCGAGAATTGGGAATTTTAGTGGTTGGAGTTGCTACAAAACCATTTAGTTTTGAAGGTGAAAAACGTCGACAAAATGCTGAATGGGCAATATCTAAACTAGGACGAAATGTCGATACTCTAATTACAATTCCTAACGACAGGTTATTACAAACAATCGACCGAAGAACTCCATTGCTTGAAACCTTCAAGATTGCAGATGATGTTTTACGCCAAGGAGTCCAAGGGATATCAGAGCTTATTACCGAACACGGACTAATTAATTTAGACTTTGCAGACGTTCGTGCAATTATGAGTAACGCTGGCTCTGCTCTTATGGGAATTGGACGAGCTAGTGGCGACAATAGGGCTGTGTTAGCGGCTCAGCAGGCTATAGAGTCTCCGCTAATCGAAGTTTCAATCGATGGCGCTAAAGGTGTGCTATTTAACGTTACCGGTGGTTACGATATGAGTATGAGTGAAATTCAGGAGGCTGCTGAGATTATCACTAACGCTGTCTCTCCTGATGCAAATATTATATTTGGAGCTACACTAAAAGCTGATATGGAGGATGAGTTAATAATTACCGTTATTGCAACTGGTTTTGATTCAGCCTATTTCCATCAATCTGATGCAAATTTAGTTGAGTCAAAGAAGACCATTGATTCTAATCAGGACATCGAAGAAACTGTAGATAATATTGATTTGAACTTAGATCAGACTGAATCTGCCGCCATATTTAATGAAGAAGATTCTCACAATATTTGGAATCAGCCAGAAGAAGACAATGACGAGTCTGACGTGCCTGCATTCTTACGTCGAAGAAAAAAGAATAAGAAGGATTAATTATAATGTCAAAATATAATATTGGTGATAGTCGAGTAATTGAGTCTCGTGAAGTTAGTGACGGTGTTACTATCCGTCGTCGTCGTGAGTCTCCAGATGGTAAAAGGTTCACCACTTATGAACGAGTAGAACGTCCAAATTTAGCCGTTATTAAAAAGAATGGCGACCGTGAGTTGTTCGATCGTGATAAATTAGCAATTGCTATAAAACGATCTGTTGGAAAATTCTTTTCTTCGGAAGTAGAGGTTGAAGAGATGATAGCTGAAATCGAAGATTCGCTATATGCTATTGGTGAGAATGAAATCACTTCAAAGCAAATTGGCGATAAGGTCTTAGACGAACTTGCTATTAGAAATGAAGTTGCCTATGTGCGCTTTGCTAGTGTTTATTATAAATTTAAAACATTAAACGACTTTGTTGAGATTCTTGAAGAGCGACGTAACCAAAAAATGAAAGCATAGATATGAGAGTGGTGGTTATCTATAAAGACAATTCAGACTACTCTCGTACTGTAATTGATTTTTTACATGATTTTGAACACCAAACTGGTCGTAAGTTAGAAACTATGAATCCAGACGATAGGGCTGGCAGTGATTTTTGCGAAGTTTACAATATTGTCGAATATCCTGCGATTATTGCAATTAGTGAAGAGGGAATATTGCAGAATTTTTGGAGAGGGTTACCACTACCAACTATAAGCGAGGTAAGCTATTATGTTTAACAAAATTAAAGATTTTTTCATGTATCGTGATAAAAAGATAAAAGAAGACCGCAGTATTTTTATCACACTATTAATAACATCAGGGGCCAGTTTATATGCGGCTTTTATTTTATCAGTTGAAGCTTGGCAGTTGGCCGGTAACCCTAATATTGTTCTAGATTGTAATATTAACGCAGTTATTAACTGTGCGACAGTTGCCAGTAGCTCATATGCTGTGTTATTTGGTTTTCCAAATAGCTTTATTGGCTTAGCAACTATGCCTTGGTTCGTAATGTTAGCAGTCACATTATTATTTGGCGCCAAGTTACCACGCAAATTTATGTTTATTATGCAGATCTTATCTGTTGGTGCTTTAATTTTTGCCTTGTCTTTATTTTATATTAGCACTGTGTTAATACAGGTAATCTGCCCTTGGTGTATGCTCGTTCTTATCTCTACGATTGTGATGTTCTTTGCGCTTACAAAATATAATATACGTGAATCTAATTTATATATACCCAGCACTTTTGATAAAAAGACTAAAATGTTTATTGAGAAAGGCTATGACAAATTTGTCATAGCCTTAATAATTGTAGCTATTGCTGCGATTATTATACTAAAGTATGGCAATAGTTTATTCGCATAAAATCTGTTAGCTTGCAACTTAGACTATAAGAAACTATAATGAGCTAGACATCCTCGTAAGAGGTTAGCGGCTATCAACCGTGAATGTTATTCGGAAGAAAGTCAAAATACTATTAGAACCGAACGTCAAACGATACGTTAAATCGAAAATAAGCGCTAAAAAGAATCTCTTTTTGGAAACTGGATGGTACCGTTCACTATATAGTGAATTCCAGTAACTAAATAGGGATTTTTGTTTATTTAATAGGAGAAAAAATGTCAAAGACAATAGAATTCGAAAAGGTTTATCTAGCAAAATCATTGCCAACGGGCATTAAAGAGGCAAGGTCATCTTTGATTCGTGATATTCGTATTCCACAGAATTCGAGTAATTCTCATCTAAGGCTGCGCCAAAAAGATGATACTTATGTGATTACAAAAAAATATCCAATTATAGATGGGGATACCTCTTCTCAATATGAATTTACTATTGAACTTGATAAAGATGAATTTAACGCTTTAGCTAGTTGTTCGGATAGTTATTTTGTAAAAAGGCGTTTTTATATGGAGCTTGCCGGCCGCCCAGCTGAAGTTGATGTTTACCAAGAAAAGCTAGAGGGGTTAGTAGTTATTGATTTTGAGTTTGATAGTGAGGATCAAAAAAATGCTTTTGTTACGCCGGATTTTGTCTTGGCAGACGTTACTGCGGAAGAAGCGATTGTGGGTGGGTTTTTGTCTGGTAAATCATTTGATGAAATATTTCCTTTGATTAAAAAATATGGCTATAAAAAACTGGAGGTCAATTTATGAAATTTAAAGCAAATACCCGTCGACGCGCGATTGAATATGAAAAAGACTTAGTCCAACAGTGGAAGAAAAATCAGACTTTCGAAAAATCTATTTCAAACAGACCAATTGAAGCCTCTTATGTCTTTTATGACGGACCTCCATTTATTAGTGGTGTTCCTCATCACGGGACATTGCTTTCTAGCTTAGTCAAAGATGCTGTTCCTCGATATCAAACAATGAAGGGCAAACGAGTAGAGCGAGTTTGGGGTTGGGATTGTCATGGGTTACCGGCAGAGAATTATGTTGAAAAAAAGCTAGGGATAACCGACCGACATGATATTGGTACAAAAATTAGTTTAGCTGATTATATTACAACTGCCCGAGATAGTATGGTCTCAACGGGTAATGCTTGGCAATCAACTGTTGATCGTATGGGCAGATGGGTTGATTTTGAAGGTGGTTATAAGACCATGGACAAAAAATATATGGAATCTGTTTGGTGGGCATTTAAGCAATTATATGAAAAAGGGAAAATATATGAGGGTGAACGTGTCCTTATGTATGATACGCAATGGGCAACACCTCTTTCAAAAGCTGAAGTAACTATGGATGCCGGTGCTTATGTAGACGTTACCGACCCAAGTGTTTTTGTTAAATTCAAACTATCTGACAGTAGTACTGTCTTGTTGGCTTGGACCACTACACCTTGGACGCTGCTAGCTAATACTGCCTTAGCAGTTAATAAAGATATAGAGTATGCTGAAGTCGAATTAAGTGGTGAAAAGTTTATATTGGCAGCTAATACATTAGACAAAGTCTTAACAGATGAAAAACATAATCAATTAGATTATAAAATTATTCGAAAATTCAATGGTTCAGAATTAGTTGGCAAAACTTACCAGCCTTTGTTTGAAGATCGCGGTGAAGGTGCACATAAGATTTGGTCAGCTGAATATGTTACGACTGAATCTGGTACTGGTATTGTCCATATTGCACCAGCCTATGGCGAAGAGGATTTTCTATTATCTAAAGAAAATAAAATACCAGTCATTCATGTACTTGATGAGTATGGTAAATATATAGAAGGTGAATGGGTTAGCCAGGACATTTGGGATGTAAACAAAATTATTGCGAAGACGTTGCTTGAACGTGGAATAGTTTGGAAGATAGAATATATCCGTCATGAATATCCACACAACCCACGAACTGGTCATCGCTTAATCTATAGAGCTCATCCTAGTTGGTTTTTTGATGTTGATAGCCAAAGAACTGAGATGTTAGAGCAGAACGCTGACATTAATTGGTTTCCTGAGCATATTAAACATGGTCGGTTTGAGAACACAATATTACAAGCTCCAGATTGGAACTTATCGCGTGACCGTTTTTGGGCTACTGCGATGCCGGTGTGGAAGGGAACTGATGACGAAGGTAATGAACACGTAAAGGTTATAGGTAGCTATGCGGAGTTAAAAGAACTCAGCGGCGTAGAACTAGAAGATTACCATCGCCCTTGGGTTGATGATATCACTTTCGAAATTGACGGAGTTGGCTATAGCAGAGTTGATAAAGTATTGGATTGTTGGTTTGAGAGTGGTTCGATGCCATTTGCTCAATTCCATTATCCTTTTGAGAATATTGAGAAATTTGAAGCTAATTTCCCTGGGGACTTTATTGTAGAATATGTCGGTCAGGTTCGGGCTTGGTTCTATTATGTCCATGCAATTAGTGTCGGGCTATTTGGGAAGAATGCTTTTAAAAATGTAATCGTCACTGGTAATATTGCTGGTAATGATGGCTTAAAGATGAGTAAAAGCAAAGGCAATTTCACTGATCCAGTAGAAATAATGGATAAGTTTAGCGCTGATAGCTGGAGATTCTTGATGTTGTCGTCCCCACTATTAAATGGTGAAGACTTTTCATTGCAAGATAAAGATGTTGCTGATGCAGCCCGTAAATTAACGATGATCTGGAATATGTATGATTTCTTCACGATGTATGCTGAAGTCGATAGGTGGGAGTTTAATGGTGATTTATCTGATCCGTCTTCTTCGCTTAAAAATCCATTAGACTTATGGGTTATAAGCCGTGTTCATCAGTTAGTGAATGAAGTTGGTAATAATATGGATGTTTATGATATACCAAATGCCTTGAAGCCAGTTTTGCCATTTATAGAGGATGCAAGTAATTGGTATGTCCGCCGTAGTCGACGTCGTTTCTGGAAGTCCGGGGATGATACCGACAAAAATGATGCTTATAGGACATTACATTATGTGCTAGTTCAGTTATCACAGATATTAGCTCCATTTACGCCATTCTTAGCTGAAGAGTTATACCAAAAGTTAACTGGTGGGGAAAGTGTCCATCTTCTTGACTGGCCAATAGCTGGGAAAGTTAATGAATTGGTAGTTAAAGATATGGAGACGGTCCGTGAATACGTAAATAGTGGCCTAAGCATACGAGCGAAAGAGCACCAAAAAGTGCGCCAACCACTAGCCAGCGTAACGGTGCCTCGGCTAGGTGAATTCGTTGACTTTGAGGATATATTATGCGAAGAGTTAAATGTTAAGTCGGTAAAGATTGGGCCGGAATTTGGTCTTGATTTGGTTATCACAAAGGCATTAAAGAGCGAGGGTATTGCTCGGGAGATTATTCGTCATATTCAGGCAGCACGTAAGGATTCAGGCCTAAATATTGATGATCGAATTGAATTAATACTCTCTACTGATAGCGCCGAGATAAAAGAGGCTATTGAAGATAACAGAGAGGTTATTGTAAATGAGACTTTAGCTACTGAGATGAATCTTGTAGGCCAAAAGAAATATTCGATAGACGTTAAAATCGACAATATTGATCTAAAAATTTCATTGCAAAAGATTTAGATATATATTAATGCTATATTGACAATATATAGTGTTTATGCTAATATCATATCTATAAAGGAACAAAAATAAAAATGTCACTATTAAATTATTTACAGCCCCAAAAAATTGATGATTTAGCCGATGAGTTCTATGATCATCGTTTAAGTGACGATAATATCGAGCTAGATGATCAGATTGATGAGGTATCGCTTGAAAACTTCTGGGATAAGGTTGTTGAAGATATCCATGAAGATCCAGAATGGTTTTCTTTTGATAATAAATAAGTAATCTGTTAATTGATAGTTATCTATAATGTAGTTATATGCGACTTTATTAACTCTTGTTCAAATAGTCTACATCTGTTATAATCAACAATCGATTAGTAAAAAGTAATAAGGAATTATTAAATGAAAAAAGCAGTCGTTAAGATCGGCGGAAAACAATTTATTGTTGCCGAAAAAGAGACCCTACTGGTGGACCTCCTCCAGGAAGGCACAAAAGAGCTCACACTTGATGCACTGTTGGTTATCGATGGCGATAAAACGCAAGTCGGCACACCAACTGTTGATGGCGTAGTCGTTACCGCAAAGGTTATAGATGACCTTGTAAAAGGTGATAAGATTCGTGTAATTCGCTATAAAGCAAAAAAGCGAGTCCACAAAGAAAATGGTCACCGACAAAAATATAGCAAGATTGAAATTATTTCAATCAAGTAATATACGGATAATTATAAAAAATCCCCACTAAACAGTGGGGATTTTTGTTTGTGCTCGTGCTATAATAATACAAAAGAATAGGGGTGCATAAACAGTGGCAACAGTTATAGCTGTGACTAACCAAAAAGGCGGAGTAGGCAAAACGACTACTGCTGTTAACTTAGCCTATTATTTATCAAAGTCTGACAAAAAAACCTTGTTAATTGATTTTGATCCTCAGGGTAATGCGACAAGTGGATTGGGCATAGATAAACAAAGCTTACAATTTACTATGGCTGATGTAGCCATGGAGTCAGCGACGCTAGACCAAGTAATATTAGCAACAGCATATAAAAACTTGTTCTTAGCGCCAACAACACCTTGTTTGGCTGATGTTGAGGTCCAACTCGCACAGGCTGAAAAAAGATTTTCTCGTTTAAAAAATGCGATTGAAAAAAGCCAAGGTGGGTATGATGTGATCGTTATAGATAGCCCGCCTAGTTTAAGCCTACTAACCGTTAATGGGCTGATTGCTGCTAAATATGTCCTATTGCCAGTACAAGCAGAGTTTTATGCTCTAGAGGGTCTAGGACAGCTACTGGAGACTATGAAACTTGTTCGTAAGGCTATGAATCCTACATTAGAGTTATTGGGCGTTTTACCTACTATGATGGATACTCGAACTACTCTCAGCGGGCAGGTCCATGAAGAAATTAAAAAGCATTTTCCAGGAAAAGTTTTTGATACAGTTATACCAAGAAATATTCGTTTAGCTGAGGCTCCGAGTCACGGGTTGCCAATTGGGGCTTATGATAGGTTTTCAAAGGGAGCTAGAGCTTATAAAGCATTTACAAAGGAGGTTATCAGCCGTGCCAACATCTAACATTAAATCTCATAAACACGGTTTAGGCCGCGGTTTTGAATCTCTAATCCCAACAGATTTATTAGATGAGTCCTTTGATCCGACATCAAAACAAGACCAGCAAGTTAGCGAATTACGGCAAATAAAAATCGATCAGATTTATATTGACCCTGACCAGCCGAGGAAGGCTTTTGATAATGAGGCTCTTGAAGAATTAGCAGCATCAATCAAAGAGCATGGGGTTATACAACCAATAATTGTGACTCCGCATCATGGCGGGTATCAAATTGTTGCTGGGGAAAGACGATATAGGGCTTCAAAGATAGCAGGTTTAGATAAAATACCTGCATTAGTTAGAACTTTAACTAATCAACACAAATTGGAACTATCATTGATTGAAAATTTACAGCGTAAAGATTTGAATGTTATGGAAATTGCAACCGCTTACTTAAAATTAAGGGATCAGTTTAATCTTTCAAACGAAGATATTGGTAAAAGGGTTGGTAATGTTTCATGTTCGACTGTGGGCAATAGGTTAAGGTTATTGAAACTACCAAGTTTTGTAATCGATAGGTTAGTCGACGGGAGTATTTCTGAAGGTCAAGCTCGTCCGCTAATAATATTAGACGAAGATATTTTGAAGAAGATAGTGCCAAGAATAATTAGCGAAGACTGGAGTACCCGGAGAGTCGAGCAATTTGTTGTTGATTTAAAGAAAAATCGGGCGAATGGAAGTTTATCTAAAGTAAAACAATTAACAGATAACCCATATATAACACAACTTAATAGGCTTAAGGATAAATTGAAAGCTGATGTTAATATATCAACTAACAGCCGCGGAGCTGGATTCATAAAGATCAAGTTTAAAAATGAAAAAGAATTTGAACGATTACAAAAGATAATTGGTTAATAGCAATAATCTAGAAACTGCGCATTTTATCGAATGGGAATAATCTAAAGCCTACTGGTCCGACTACATCATATAGTGGGATTGTGCCTAAGCCATTTCTTGAATCGAACGAGTAATTATCTTGACGATGATCGCCTGAGACAAATAATTCTCCCCTCGGGACTACTATGTCAGTTTTACCACTGGTTGGGCTGCCTGGTTCATTATTGTTTTCATCATCAGGGTTGAATCCGTTCGGATAATCATTATTAAACACTGTGTATTTTCCATCAGATAAGACTACTCTTTCTCCTGCAAAAGCTATTACTCGTTTTACAATAAATTCTTCATCTGTTCCGGCAGAATATTTTGGGTTTTTGAACACTATAATTTGACCACGTTCTGGCATATACGGAATGTTTTTTAATTGTGACCAGGTAACAGGTAAGCGATTAACTATTATTCTGTCACCAGTGTACATAGTCTTTTCCATGCTCTGGCCAACGACACTAAAGCTTCTGAATACAAAACTATTAATAAGTAATGTCCCAACGATGACGCAGGAAACAAAACTAATAATACCTATAGTATCTTTTAGAAATGGATGTCTTTTAAAATATGTTGCTTCCATACATAAAAACTATACATGTTTTTTAGTTTTATAACCAGCTAAGTGCTAATGTTTCAAAAAATTAAAAAATTCGTTATAGTAGTATGAGTATTTATGAAAATGACTAAAAGAAAAAATTCTTCTGTTGATGGCTTTATCCCTCGACGGGTAGGGGACCAACTTGGTGGCCTTCATTTAACTGGTAATAAAAAGTCGATAAAAAGTATCCCAGAAACTGATAAGTTGTTGATAAATAGAGACATAGATGAAGTCAGAAATCTTGGGCAATCAGATATTGGTCGAGATATTGGTGGGTTAAATATGGATAATCAATTATCTGAAATTGATGAGTTATTTAAACCTACAGAGAAGCTTAGTCGAAAACAAAAGAAATTATTAAAAAGGCAAACAAAAAGGCCAAAATCCTTAATAAAGAAAATAATAAGGGTATCAATTTTTGTTTTAATTTTCGGATTTTTATCAATCGGTGGATATTTTACGTATAAGTTTATCTCTGCTGGTAATAGTATATTTCAAGGTAACGTGCTTGGGCTTCTAAGCAGCCAACCATTGCAAAAAGACTCATTTGGCCGTACGAACTTCTTAGTACTTGGGACTTCAGAGGATGATCCTGACCATCAGGCTGGTTATCTAACAGATTCAATCATCATAGTTAGTATTAGCCAAGAAAAAAAAGATATATATATGTTCAATGTGCCGCGTGATTTAAAAGTGAGATATGGCATGGCTTGTCCTGAAGGTTATTCTGGTAAAATTAACTCATATTTTAGTTGTATTAATGATGGTAGTACTGACAGTTTAGAGCAGGAGCGCCTAGCTTCAATGCGAGAAATGATTGGTGGAATCGTCGGACTAGATATTCAATATTCTATCCACGCAAACTGGTCCGTTTTAAGAGATGTGGTTGATGCAGTTGGTGGTGTTGATATTGATGTACAAGGTAGCAATGGCGCCCCAGGTGTTTTGGACCGTAACTTTGACTGGCGTTGTGATTATAAGTGCTATTATGTGAATTATGATAACGGGGTCCACCATATGGATGGCGAACATGCTCTATTCTTCGCATTGGCTAGAGGAGATAGTGTTCCTACTTACGGATTAAGTCGTTCTAACCCGGACAGAGAAGCTAACCAACAGAAGATAATGATAGCTTTAAGGAAAAAAGCTGGAGATATCGGCGTATTAACAAACCTTAGCTTTATATCAAAAATGATTGATGCGCTTGGCAACAACCTAAGAACTAATGTTCAGACAAAAGAGATTAGAACATTAGTTCAGGCAGTAGGAGAGATTAATACAGATAATATTCGTACATTAAATTTGATTGATGGAGATGAGGCTGTTATGAATGGTAGCGGCAACCCAAAAGATGGTGATTTTGAATATGGTGGTTTTCAGGATTTTGTTAAAAAGAATGTAAATAGTAACCCTGTTTCAAGAGAGGCAGCTCCAATTGTAGTTTTGAATGGCTCTGCGCAATCAGGGCTGGCAAAAACAAAAGCAGATGAGTTAGAGGCTCAGGGATTCAATATTGCTCTGATTGCTAATGCCTCAGATGGAGAATATGCCAACGTAGAAATTTATAAAATTGACGATGGCAATGAGGCAACTTCAGCAAAGCTAAAGGAATTATATAACGTCGAGATTAAGAGTACTAAGCCACCGGTTCTAGTAAATGGTAACGTAAAATTTGTTGTTATCTTTGGATCAACTAATATTTAAGCCGTGTTATAATAATATAAGATATGGATTTTTTAAAGATTGTTAAGCGCCGTTCTTTTTTGAGTGAGGCTATTTACATTTCTCTTAATGTTGCTCTAGCAATTGGCTTAATGTTTATTGTAAGATCCACAAACTCAATACTGCCTGCCTTTGGGTTAGTTTTATTGAGTAAGTGGCGAGTTTTAGCAGTTAGGCCTCGTTACTGGTTTGCCAATATCCAGGGAGATTTAGTTAGTTTAATTATTGCTGTAAGCTATATCTTTTTCCTTTATAGCGTTAATATTGCTAGCCTAGATGTTACGAAAACACTTATTACTCAATTATTATTGACGGTTATTTATATCGCTTGGTTGCTACTTTTGAGGCCTCAATCAAAACGTCATTACGTTGCAGCTCAATCAGGTGTAGCTTTGTTTTCGGGTATTACAACTATCTATTCAATTTCTCACGGTTGGCCTGCTTCATTAGTTGTTCTGTTGGTCTGGTTGGTTGGCTATGCTGTTGCTAGGCACGTACTGAACAATTATGATGATGAGGCCCATACGACTCTATTAAGTTTAGCCTGGGGTCTATTATTGGCAGAGATTGGTTGGTTGGCGTATCACTGGACTATAGCCTATAATTTACCGATTTTGTCGAATATATTATTGCCACAAGTTTCGATTATTATGCTTTGTTTAGGTTTTTTAACTTATCAAGCGTATAACTCTTATAGCCGCTTCAATAAAGTTAAAATGGCCGACATTATTTTGCCGCTCATTTTTACTATCTGTATTATTATTGTCTTGGTTCTTGCTTTCAACTCTGTAGGCGTTGGTGCTATTAGACAGTAAAGCTAAAAGTCAGAACGTAATTATCTTTACATAGAAGTTTAAGGTTAAATTTATTAGAATAGTTAATTAGTGCTTCATGTTGGATAGGGTCGGATTCAATAATTAATAGGCCACTATCGTTTAAAAGCCCACTTGCTTGGTATATTAACTTTTTAATGAGACATTGGCCATTGTCGTCAGCAAATAGTGCCAAGGAGGGTTCATAAACGGTCTCAGGTGATATATCCCACGACTTATCTACGTATGGTAAGTTGGCAATTATTATATCTAAATTTTCTTTATATTTACTTAATAGATCATTTTTTTTAATTCTTACATCCGCAGATAGTAGCTTAGCATTTAAGTGGGCAATTTTTAGAGCCTTACTACTTTTGTCTAACAAGGTAACATTAATTTTTGGGAATTCTAATTTTGCTGTAATTCCGAGGCAGCCACTGCCAGTGCCGACATCAACAAGTCTAATATTGTCATTATTTTTTATTATATTTTTTAGTGAATCAATAATTGCTTCAGATTCTGGCCTGGGTATTAATGTATTTTTGTTGACTTTGAAATCTCTACTATAGAATTCCTTTTTGCCTAGTATATAGGCAATAGGCAAGCGCTTTAATCTTTGATTCAGCCTTTTATTGATTAATCTATGCTTTGATTTGTTAATTGTATATTCAGGATGAGCATGGAGGTAAGTCTTCTCGACGCCAAGAGAGTCAGCTAATAATATTTCAGCATCTAATTTATGAGACGGTATGCCAGCTAGCGACAATTTTTTAGAAGCAAATTCTAGCCACTCTTTAATTGTTAGCATTTGAGGCATTAATTTCGCGCTCATAATTTTGTAGTTCTTCAATTAAATCTTCAATATTACCGTTCATGGCTGCTGGGATATTGCTACGAGAATAGCCAATTCGATGATCAGTAATACGGTCTTGGGGAAAATTATAGGTTCTAATTTTTTCTGATCTATCACCAGACCCAATTAAACTGCGTCTTTCGGCAGTTAATTTGGCTTGTTCAGAGTCAATTTTTTGTTGCAGGAGTCGGCTTCTTAGGACGCTCATTGCTTTTTCTTTGTTCTTTATTTGGGATTTTTCATCTTGGTTGGTAACAACCATACCGCTAGGTATGTGAGTTATTCTAATTGCGCTGTCAGTGGTGTTGACCGATTGGCCGCCATGTCCGCCAGATCGAAAGATATCTATGCGTAAATCGTTAGGGTTGATCTCAATATCTGCTTCCTCTGCTTCCGGAAGCACTGCAACAGTTACTGTGCTGGTATGGATTCTACCTTGAGATTCAGTCTCGGGGACTCTTTGTACTCGATGAACTCCTGACTCAAACTTTAGCTTAGAATAAGGAGAGTTACCTTTAACACTAAAAATTACTTCTTTATACCCACCAGTGTCGTTGGCGCTTTCACTTATTAGCTCAGTCCTTAGTGAATTATTTTCACAATATCTTAGATACATTCTATATAGTTCAGCTGCGAATAGGCTAGCTTCATCTCCACCAGCACCTGCTCTAATTTCAATGATTATATTCTTTTCATCATTTGGGTCTTTTGGGGCTAGCATAGCAAATAAGTCGTCTTCTAACTTTTGAAGACGGATACGTATATCATCAGCTTCTATTTTAGCAATCTCGGCTAATTCATCGTTGCCATTAGCTAGCTCTTTGGCTTCGATTAATTGAGTCTCAAGTATATGTCGTAAAGTTGCTTTTTCGATTAAATTATTTAGTTCAATTAATCTTTTATTTTTTGAAGTGAAATTTGGGTCAGCATAGGCGGAAGGATTAGATAAAAATGAAGTTAGCTCGTCATGTTCGAGTTGTAATTCAGTCAGGTTAAGCGATATTTTTACCATTGTTTATAAACCTTTATCTAATTGTAACAAAAAAGAGGTTATTATAATAATAACCTCTGTGATTGTAATAAGTTACTTTTCTGACTTTTTAGCGTTTTTAGCGTTAGCTTTTTTAGCTTTGCTAGCAAGAGCAACTTTACGAGCTTCAGCTGCGGCAAATTTAGCCTTAAACCTATCGACGCGACCTTCGGTGTCGATAATTTTTTCTTCACCAGTAAAGAACGGGTGAGAAGCTGATGAGATATGGACCTTAACGAGTGGGTATTCGTTACTATCTTCCCATTTAATTGTTTCGTTGGTCTGCGCAGTTGACTGTGTCAAAAATGCAAACCCAGCCACCTCGTCGCTAAATACGACAGGGCGATATTCGGTTGGGTGTATCTTTTGTTTCATAATCAGTATATTGTATCTGTTTTTACTATAAAAGTCAAAGATAAAAAGTGATAGATTATCAATAGTATAGATAATGTTGTAAGATTAAATTTATGAAGACTGAAATAGAAGTAAAATTCGTTAATATTATTCATGATGATATTAGGCAAAATCTATTAAACATCGGGGCTAATTGTATTGTTCCAATGAGAGATATGAAGCGAGCTGCGATAAATTCACCTGAGATGAGAGCTAAGAAAGGCTTTGTTCGTGTTCGCGATCAGGGCGATAAAGTGACTATCACATATAAGCAAATTGAGGCATTATCATTAACCGGGGCAAAGGAAATTGAATTAGAGGTTGATGATTTTGATAACGCAGTTGCAATATTTAAAGCAGTTGGCTTATCTGATTGTTCACTTCAAGAATCGAGAAGAGAGACCTGGATGGTAGGTGATGTTGAGGTTGCCCTAGATGAGTGGCCTTGGCTTAACCCATATATTGAGATAGAGGGCCCAGATGAAGATATTGTTAAACAAATTGCATCAAAATTATCTCTTGATTGGAATGATGCTGTATTTGGTGACGTTATGACTGCCTATAGGATTCAATATCCTCATTTAAGAGAAGACCAAATGATAAGTGATCTTGCGGAAGTAAGTTTTGGTTTACCGCTGCCAGATATGCTTAAACAAGTAAAATAAGCTAATTAAAATATTCAAGGAAGTATGTTTTATGGAAATATCAGAAGATAAAATTATAACAAAAAGTTTTTATGACAAAAATGCCCGCAATTGGGTGATAAAAAGATCTAATTTAGAGGCCTGTCGTGCTGAATTTGAGCAATATAGGGAGTTATTGCCAAATGGTAAAATTTTAGATTTGGGCTGTGGCACAGGAAGGGACGCAAGCCTATTTTTGGCAGAAAATTATGATTATACGGGAATTGATTTATCTGACGGAATGATTGACGAGGCTAAAAAACTTTTTCCAGCTGGTAAATTTGAAGCTATGGACTTATGCGATTTGAAATTTAATGATCAATCTTTTGATGGAATCTGGTCATTTGCAGCATATTTACATATTCCTAAAAAAGATATTAGCGATGCAATAAAAGAGGCAAATCGAGTCTTAAAACTTGGTGGAATTGGGTATATAACAATTAAAAAAGGAAATTTTGAAAGTTATTTAGGTGAAGGCGGATCAAAGCGCTATTGGGCTTTTTATGGTAAAAATCAATTCGCAAAAATATTACAGGATAACGGTTTTGAAATAATTAAGTCCTGGGAGGATAAGCGAGACTATAATCCACCAACAGATGTTTCAATATTCTTAAGTTATTTTATTAAGAAGATAGTATAAAATAATATACGCCGCAGTTTGCGGCGTATATTATTATTTATTTTTTTGTTTATTTATCTCGTTCCACACCAGCAAGATTTGCTTGGGCTGCGGCTAAGCGGGCGATTGGTACACGGAATGGGCTACAACTTACATAGTCTAATCCAATTTTGTGACAGAAGGCGATTGAGTTTGTTTCTCCGCCGTGTTCTCCACAGATACCAATTTTTAGTTGAGGCTTAACGCTTCGTCCTTTTTGAACGGCGATTTCCATTAATTGACCAACACCTTCAGTATCAATTGATTCGAATGGGTCACCTGGCAAAATCTTGTTTTCGACATATGGTTTCAAGAACTTGTCGCTGTCATCGCGAGAATAGCCGAATGTCATTTGAGTTAAGTCATTTGTACCGAATGAGAAGAACTCAGCATGTTCAGCGATTTGATCAGCGGTCAAAGCAGCGCGTGGGATTTCGATCATTGTGCCAAATTTGTAATCAGTGGTTTTCCCAGATGATTTAACAACTTCGCTAGCAGTTTGATCTAGCTTTTCACGTAGCCACTTTAGCTCGTTGACATGTCCAACTAGTGGAATCATTATTTCAGGGTGAGCTTCGATTCCGGCTTTTTCAGATTCGATAGCGCCTTCGATAATGGCACGAGTTTGCATTTCAACAATCTGTGGGAAGACGATTGATAATCGGCAACCACGAAGTCCCATCATTGGGTTAATTTCGTGCATAGAATGGACTTTTGCAAGCATCTTTTCAGATTCTGTGTCAGGCTTCTTTAGAGCCTTGGCAGTTGCAACTTTTTCGATTAAATCTTCTAGGTTTGGCAAGAATTCATGTAGGGGTGGATCGATCAAGCGAATAGTTGCAGCGCGGCCACCTAGAGCGATGAACATTTCTTTAAAGTCGTTGCGTTGGAAAACTAGCAATTTGTCTAATTCGATTTGGCGATCAGCGTCGTTTTCGGCCAAAATCATGGCTTGGACGATTGGTCGGCGATCTTCGGCAAAGAACATATGTTCGGTGCGGCATAAACCAACACCTTCGGCGCCAAATTTAACGGCTATTTCGACATCTTCTGGAGTATCGGCGTTAGCACGAACACTGAGGCGGCGAATTTCGTCAGCCCATTTTAGTAGCTCACCAAATTCACCAGTTAGCTCCGGCGGAACAACAGCAACGGCACCTAAAATTACTTCACCAAATGCGCCATTGATAGATATTGGGTCACCTTCTTTAACGGTAGTGTCGCCGATAGTAAATTGACGGTTTTTAGCGTCAACATGTATTGTTGAGCAACCTGCAACAGTTGGGATACCAAATCCACGAGCAACAAGGGCAGCGTGCGATGTCATGCCACCACGTTCGGTTAGGATTCCTTCAGAAGCTAACATACCACCTAAATCGTCTGGGCTAGTGTCGGCACGAACCAAGATAACTTTTTGGCCTTTGCCACCTTTGCCAAGCTCAGCTGCACGACCAGCATCGAATACGGCAATACCAGAAGCAGCGCCTGGGCCTGCAGGTAATCCTTTAGCTAGAACTGTATATTTTGTGCCTGAGGCTATAACTGGGTGTAGGCATTGGTCTAATTGCTCAGCTGTAATACGTGATATAGCTGTTTTTTGGTCAATTAGGTTCTCATGAACCATATCGACGGCGATTTTGACTGCAGCCATTCCTGAACGTTTAGCGCTACGGCATTGTAGGATAAATAATTTATTGTGTTCGATAGTGAACTCAATGTCTTGCATATCTTTATAATGCTTTTCTAGAGTCGCACAAACATCTTTAAATTCCTTAAAGATTGTAGGGTTCTGTTTTTCAAGATCAGCAATTGGCATCGGGGTACGAACACCAGCTACGACGTCTTCGCCTTGAGCATTCATTAAATATTCGCCGAAAACCTTATTCTCACCGCTTGCTGGGTCACGAGTAAAGGCGACACCAGTTCCACAATCTTCACCCATGTTGCCGAAGACCATGGCTTGAACGGTTACGGCAGTACCAAGGCTGTCGCTAATTTTTTCTTTTCGGCGATAAACCTTAGCTCTTTCATTGTTCCAAGATTTAAAGACCGCTTCGATAGCGACTTCTAGCTGCTCATATGTATCTTGAGGGAATTCACGACCAAGTTCTTTTTTGATGTGGTCTTTATATAACTGCACTAGCTGTTTAAGCCCTTCAGCATCAACATCCATATCGTCCTTGGCACCTAACTTTGTTTTCAATTCGTAAAAAATGTGTTCAAAGTCATGTTTAGCAAGTTTGTTTTTTCCATCGCTAAAAGCAACGTCAGATAACATCATCAAGAATCGGCGGTAAGAGTCATACACGAATCGTGGGTTGCCAGTCGCTTTGATTAATGATTCAACAATCTTGTCGTTTAAGCCAAGGTTTAATACTGTGTCCATCATGCCTGGCATTGAGAACTTAGCACCAGATCGGACAGAAACTAGTAGTGGGGAAGTTGGATCTCCAAGCTTTTTATCTATTGATTTTTCAACATCCGCTAAGGCAACTTTTACTTCGTCCATTAATCCTGCTGGCATTTTGCTGCCGAGTTCAGTGTATTCGTTGCAGGTCATAGTTGTAATAGTGAATCCTGGGGGAACTGGCAAATTAATATTTGTCATTTCTGCTAAGTTAGCACCTTTGCCGCCCAGTTCGTCGCGCATAGTAGCGTTACCTTCGCGGAATAACCAGGTATGTTTCGTTTGAGCCATGTTAAATAAACCTCCTTTTAGATATAAATACATTGACGATTATATCAAATAAAGTGAGCTTATGGATATACAAAATTCAATTAATAGAAATTTTATTGCTAAAAAATAATGTATTATAAAAATATGCGAGAAAAAATAGAGTATGGTTCCGATGAATTGATGCTGAATTATCCAGAAATAATAAGTATCTGGGAGAGGCGAGGCTTGGATGGGAGCTTTGGGATTATTGGTACTAGTATTTGGAGACTAGAAAATATAATAAACGAAGGGATTAGATCTCATCAAAGTTTAAATATATATTTTGACCATTTAGACTATAAAAATAAGAATAATATTGTGTTTGCGCCTGTTAGTTTTGGGGCAAAGTCAATTGAGTTAGCATCTGGATACGGAGAGCTTAAGTCGGCCTCTGACTATATTTTTAATTACTTGTTAAAAAGTGGGCTCAGTAAAGGTATAGCCAATCAATTTTTACTAGAGGATTTTTGTGAAAATCTTGTTGGTCCAAAAGAACAAATTCTAGACAAGGATTTTTATGACGAATCATGCTGGGCGTCTGATTGGCTAAATGGTTATATTGTTTTAGACCAATCGGAAGTCCAGGGAATGTTTAAGTCAGCAGTTAGAACAAAAGGGATTTTAATCGGCCTTAGGCAGAGCGTTGTAGGCAATTATTTGGTACATGAATCAAAAGAAGATCCAAGATCAGAGTTGGTTATTGATTTAGGTTATAAGAAATCTTTATCTGCAGATTTTATCCAAGGGATAATGATCCCAGAAGACTTGACAGAGCCTGAGATATTGGAGCTGGAGCGAATTTTTGCAAAAAGCTGTAGCATCTGATTTTTAATCTGTAAAAATTATGAGTATCTTATTGGCTTTGGTATAATTGTTGGTATGAAATTACAATCCACTAATCCTTCAAAAAGTTATGAGTTGATCGGTGAAGTTGAAACATCTACTTTAGAAAATGTAGTATCAAAAGTTACAGCCGCTCGTCTTGCGTTTAAGACTTGGCGTGGGATGTCATTATCAGAGCGAGTATCTATTTTGCGTAACCTGGTTGATGGTTTTAATAAAGACAGTGAAAGGTTAGCGCAAATTGCATCACAAGAAATGGGTATGCCGATAGAATATGCCCGGGCAGATATCGCATCGGGTATCGAATATTTTAATTCTTATTTAGAAAAAGCGGATGAATTTTTTAAACCAGTTCTGACTTATGAGACAGATTCGGAAATTCACGAAGTCTATCACGAGCCATACGGGGTAGCGGCAGTGATTGTGCCGTGGAATTTTCCATTTTCGAATTTTGTTTGGCAGGCAGGTCAGAACCTAGTTGCCGGAAACACGGTAGTTTTCAAACATTCTGAAGAGACACCTTTATTCGGCAAGGCGCTTGAGGAAATTATTGGTGCATATTTACCAGAAGGTGTATTTGGTGAAATATATGGTGATGGGTCTGTGGGTAAAATGCTGATTGAACAGGATATAAATATAGTTTGTTTTACCGGAAGTTCGAAGACCGGAGCTATAATTAATCAGTCTGTTGCTGCTAGGTTTATTCCAACTAATATGGAGCTTGGTGGTTCTGCCCCGGGGATTATTTTTGCTGACTGTGACGTTGAAGAGATAAAAGAGTCGGTATTTTTAAATAGGTTTTCAAATAGTGGGCAAATGTGTGATGCGCTTAAAAGGTTAATAGTGCATGAGAGTAAGTTTGATGAAGTTGTCAGTACATTAGCAGAACTGATAAAGACAAAAAAGACTGGAGATGCAGCTGACGAAGGGATTGATATTGGGCCATTAGTCTCCAAAAAGCAGCTTGAGCTATTAGAATCACAAGTCGCTGACGCTGTTAGTAAAGGCGGGAATATCGTAGTTGGCGGTAAGCGACCAGATGGATTACTGGGTGATTTTTATGAGCCAACTTTAATCACAAATATCGATAAAACTATGCGACTATGGCAAGAAGAGGTTTTTGGCCCTGTACTACCGGTTATTAGTTTTAAAACTGAAGAAGAGGCAATAATGTTGGCAAATGATACTAAATATGGACTGGGTGCTTATATTTTTACGAGAGATAAACCTTTATACAATAGAGTAGCGATGGCGGTTAATTCCGGCATGGTGACTCAAAATAACCTAAGCTACATTAATGTTAACGATCCATTTGGCGGTTATGGGTATTCTGGCGGGGCGAGAGAACATGCTGCGTTTGGCTTTAGTGAAGTAACACAAGTCAAAGTTATCGCTCGAGAAAAATAAACCTTTATAAGTATTGTGTTTTTATCTGTTATTCGTTATAATTACCAGGTAAATAAATTAACGAAGCAATCCGTGCGAATAACTCCTGAATATATCGGGCGTGCGGATGAAGAAAAAGGAGTTCAAAATTATGGCAGTAGCCGTAGATATTAAAACCCTGTTTGAAGCAGGCGTACATTTTGGTCATAAGACCAGTAGTTGGCACCCTAAAATGGCGCCATATATTCATAGCAAGCGTCAAGATAGTCATATTATCAATCTTGAAAAAACAGTTGAAGGCCTAGAATTGGCATTGCCGTTCTTAACAAAAGTTGCTGCAAGTGGCAAACAAGTACTGTTTGTTGGTACAAAAAAACATACTAAAGATATAATTAAGGCTGCAGCTATTGCTATTAATCAACCTTATGTTACTGAACGTTGGTTGGGTGGTATTTTAACTAATATTACAACTGTTACTCAGCAGATTAAGAAATTAAAAGATCTTGAGAAGCGAATGGTTTCTGGTGATTTAGAAAAAAGATATTCTAAACTAGAAGTCCAACGCTACCAAGAAGAGATTAATGAACTAAATTTGAAGTACGGCGGTATCAAAGAATTAAATGGCAAACCAGGTGCAGTTTTTGTTATCGATGTAATCGGTGATATGAATGCTATAAAAGAAGCAAATGTTTTGGGTGTACCAGTAGTTGCTGTTGTTGACACAAATGCTGATCCGTCATTAATTGATTATGTAATCCCTGGTAATGATGACGCAATAAAAGGCGTACAACTAATTTTGGATTATATTAGTGCAGCAATTTCTGAAGGTGCTGGCACAGTTAAAAAAGCTGATAAAATTGAGTCAAAGGAGAAATAAGCGATGGGCGTTTCAATTGATGATATCAAGAAGTTAAAAGAATTATCTGGTATTGGTCTAACTGATGCAAAAGTTGCACTAGTTGAAGCTAATGGTGATTTTGATAAAGCTTTAGAAGTACTCCGCAAAAAAGGCGTAACTAAAGCTGAGAAAAAAGGTGATCGTGAGGCTCGTCAGGGTCTTATTGATAGTTATGTCCATGGCGGTCGAATTGGTGTGATCGTAGAGGTAAATTGTGAAACAGATTTTGTTGCTCGAACTGATGGCTTTAAATCTTTTGTCCATGAAATTGCTTTGCAAGTTGCATCAATGTCACCAACTTATATTAGTGAAGCTGACATTCCTGAGATCGAGCTAAAAAGAGTTCGAGACGAAGCAATGGAGATTGCAAAGAATAGTGGCAAACCAGCGGCTATGTTAGATAAAATCGTTGATGGTCAGGTTAAAAAGCATTTTGCTGAAAAGGTATTAATGCAACAGACCTATATCAAAAACGATAAACAAACTGTTGAAGATTTTGTAAAAGAAAATATTGCAAAAACTGGTGAAAATCTAATTGTTCGTCAATTCAAGAGAATTGAATTGGGCGTTAGCGAATAAATTACGTTTAAAATCAAAATAGACCCACAACTGTGGGTCTATTTTTTAATGTATAATAGATTTAATGAAAATATATTTTGTTAGACACGGTCAAACTGACACAAACACTGCTATGAGGGATGGACAAACGGTTGAAGAATTAAACGCTCCTTTAAATGTAACGGGAAGAGAGCAAGCAGAAACATTATCTAAACAACTAAAGGACATAAAATTTGATGTTATAATTTCTTCACCTCTAAAACGTGCCTTGCAAACGGCAGAGATAATTAATAAATATCATAAGATGTCAATTGAAATAGAAGAAAGTATAAGCGAACGTCATGCAGGAAAGATCAATAATGAGAACTGGCATGATTTATTTGATTTTGATAAAAATATTCAACCTGAAGATGGGGAATCTCTATCAACATTTTTTGATAGAGTGCATAAATATTTTAATAATTTAAAACAAAAGCATACTGATAAGACTGTCATGATAGTTTCTCATGGTGGTGTGCATCATGCTTTGTACGCTTTATCTAATAACTTACCAAGAAAAGGTAACGTTCGCATCAGCCCTATGCACAATTGTGAGTTTCGTGAATATGAGCTTTAATATCTAACTTTTGTCAATCAATCTTTGGTATAATGAACGTATATGTTTGATACAAAACCATACGAGAATAAATTTGAAGCAATAATTGCACATTTTGAAGAAGAATTAAAAAAAGTCAGGACAGGCAGGGCGCACCCAAGCCAACTTGAAGGTATTAAGGTGGAAGTTTACGGTGTTATGAGTCCGATTAATCAAATAGCAAATATCACAGCACCCGAGCCACAAATGCTACAGGTAACGCCATTCGACCCAAGTAAGATTCAGGTTATTTGTGCCGCTATTAGAGCCGACCAAAGCTTAGGTTTCAACCCAAGTGATGATGGTCGAGTAATACGAATTCCGATTCCAGCTCTGACCGAGGATCGTCGCCGCCAAATAGTTAAACAGACTAGTGAAAAAGTTGAAGAAGCGCGAATCGCTCTTAGAAATATTCGTCAAGATGCTCTAAAAGAGGCAAAACGAAAAAAGGATGCTAAAGAAATGTCCGAAGATGACCTAAAAAGGACTGAAAAATCAATTGATTCGATAATGGCTAATATTAACTCAAAGGTTGATGATATTTTTAGGTTAAAAGAAAAAGAAATTTTAACAATTTAATACACAGTTTTTGTTAGGGGGTGCAGGTGAGTTTATTTTTTGGAATTATTATTGGGTTAATCGCACTAGTCTTTTTAGTTGTAGTTCATGAATTAGCTCATGCAATCGTCGCTAGCCGTAATGGGGTGGTAGTTGAGGAATTTGGTATTGGGTTGCCACCGAGGGCTTGGTCTAAAAAACTTAAAAATGGGATATTATTTACACTGAACTGGTTGCCGATTGGGGGTTTCGTCAAGCTACAAGGAGAACATGACGCAGCTAATAAAAAAGGTGACTATGGTGCTGCTAGTTTTTGGAAGAAAACAAAAGTATTGTTAGCGGGGGTTATAGCAAACTGGGCTTTAGCGGCATTACTTTTAACCATAATTGCACTAGTTGGTATGCCAAAAGTGTTACCAAATCAATTTTCTATAGCAAGTGACTCGAATATAAATAGTGGAAGGGTGGAAATAGTTAGCCTAACACCTGATTATCCGGCTGAAAAATCTGGATTGAAGCCTGGTGATTCTATAATTAAATTTGCAGGATCAGATATATCTAGTTCTACACAATTAATTAATTTGATTGGCCAAAATAAGAATACTATTGTTCCGGTCGTATATGTGCGTGATAATGTGGAATCTACTGTTGACTTATCGCTAGGGGAAAGCTTGTCAGGTGGCACTCTAGGAGCAAGCCTAGGCCAGCGAGAAACCGTTAGGTCCACTTGGTCAGCGCCGGTTGTAGGCGTTGTCACGACGGCTCAATTTACATGGGAAACGCTTGGTGGGCTCTCAGGTTTAGTAGGCAACTTAGTCAATGGCGTTTTTTCGCAATTTAACCCAGACCCATCTATTAGACAACAGGCATCTGATGATTTGAAAGAGGTTAGTTCTAGCGTTGCCGGTCCAATTGGCATTTTGGGAACAATTTTCCCTGCCGCTAGCCAGGCTGGGCCAGTTCAACTAATATTCTTAGTTGCTATAGTATCTTTGACGTTAGCTGTTATGAACATATTACCAATTCCGGCTCTAGACGGCGGGCGTTGGTTTACTATGGCTTTGTTTAAAATAACTAAAAAATCACTTACATTTGAAAGAGAAGAAAAGATTCAAGCAATCGGGTTCTATATATTGATGGCATTAATAATATTGGTAACAATTACAGATGTTGCAAAAATATTCTAAATGGATTGAATTTATATTGATACCGATTTGGGTTATTGCCTGTTTTTTTGCAGCTCAAGCAATTATTTTAGGAATCGTTTGGTTACTTAGCTTCTTCAATTCGCCCTTATTATATATTGATGATACCTTGTTAAATTTTGTTATTATGGCTTTAACTTATGGTATTACTATGTTGTTTGTTTTTTTACTGCCTTGGGTGATAAAGAAACACAAAATTAAAAAATCGGATATAGGGCTAGATAGGCTACCTACCTGGTCCGAAATATTAATAACCCCAGCCGGTTTAATTGTTTATTTAATAGCATCATCGGCTTTAATAACGATTGCATCGAATCTAATACCTGCTTTTGACGCTAATCAGGTCCAAGAAGTAGGGTTTAGCAATCTAAATCAGCAATATGAATATATCCTAGTATTTATAATATTAGTCGTTCTTGTGCCATTTTTCGAGGAAATATTATTTAGGGGATTTATATTTGGAAAATTAAAAAAGATTGCCCCAATTTGGCTTGCAGTAATAGTAACTAGTGTTTTGTTCGGTGTAATGCATGGGGCTTGGAATGTTGCAATCGATACCGTTGCACTTAGCGTTGTGCTATGTATATTACGTCAATTAACTGGAAGTATTTGGCCTTCGATACTGTTGCATATGACAAAAAATGCGATTGCATATTATTTCCTCTTTATTAATACTTCATTATTGACTACACTAGGAAGATAATATGAGATTATCCAAATTATTTACCAAGACTAGTAAGTCAGCACCAGCAGATGAAGTATCGAAGAATGCTCAATTGTTAATTCGAGCTGGTTTCGTCTATAAGATAATGGCAGGCGTATATGCCTATAATCCATTAGGCCTAAAAGTCCTAAACAAGATTACTCAGATTATACGTGAAGAGATGGATGGACTTGGTTGCCAGGAATTAATAATGACTGGTTTACAGAAGAAGGAAACTTGGATGACGACTGGACGCTGGGATGATGATAAAGTGGATATTTGGTTTAAGTCTAAATTAAAAGACGATACAGAAGTTGGGTTTGGCTGGTCTCACGAAGAGCCTATTATTGAGATGGTAAAGCAGTATTTGAGTAGCTATAAAGATTTTCCAATAAATGTTTATCAATTCCAAACAAAATTTCGCAATGAAACTAGAGCAAAGAGCGGAATTATTCGTGGGCGAGAATTCTTAATGAAAGATATGTACTCGTGTAATGGCAGCGCTCAAGAGAATCAGGCATTTTATGATGAAACTATAGAAGCTTATAACCGTATATATAAAAGATTAGGCATAGGGGACGACACATACGTGACATTTGCCAGTGGTGGCGACTTCACTAAATTTAGTCATGAATTCCAGACTATTTGCGATGCTGGTGAGGACTACATATATGTCGATCGTCAAAAAAATATCGCCGTTAATGAAGAAGTGCTTGACGACGAAAATTTAGCTAAACTTGGTATTAACAGAGATGAACTTGAGAAGTTAAGAAGCGTAGAAGTTGGTAATATATTTAATTTTGGCACTCAAAAAAGTGAAGATATGGATTTTACGTTTACGGATGCCAATAATAAAAAACAACTAGTCTATTTGAGCTCATATGGTATTGGTGTCACTAGGGTTATGGGGGTTATAGCTGAAAAGTTTGCTGACGATAAAGGTCTGGTATGGCCAGAATCGGTTGCCCCAGCTAAGGTGTATTTAGTACCAATTGGTAGCGAGGCTGTTACTGCCCGGGCTGACGACATATACAATGAACTCACAAGCAAGGGGATAGAGGTTTTATATGATGATCGCGATATGCGACCGGGTCAAAAATTTGCTGATTGTGAATTAATGGGTATACCATATCGGTTGACTATAAGCGATAGAATGCTTGATAGTGGCGATTACGAATTAGTTAGTAGAAAAGATGGCAACCAATCGTTATTGACACATGACCAACTACTTGCTAAACTAGGCTGAATGTAGAAGGATCTGCATGGAATACGCTATATATAGCGTATAAGTTTGTACAAAAAACACTTTTTGTGATAAAATAAGTATATAAAAGGAATTATGATTATGAAGAAATTATATCAATTGACTGTTGTCGGGAAAAAAGAATTAGAGGCTGAATTAGCCGTTCTTATTAGCCGTCGTAGTGAAGTTGCGGAAAAAATATCTGAAGCACGAGATTTTGGTGATCTAAGTGAAAACGCTGAATATGATGTTGCTCGTGAAGAGCAAGGTTTAGTCGAGACTAGAATATCTGAAATTGAAGATATTTTAATGAATACAGAGATAATTAAGGGCGGAAATAGCTCAAAAATTGCATTAGGCAGCAGTGTTGAACTAAAAACTGGCAAAAAGAATGTAAACTATACTATTGTTGGGCCAGTTGAAGCCGACCCAATGTCTGGTAAGGTTAGTAATGAGTCGCCACTGGGTAGGGCATTGTTTGGTAAAAAAACCGGTGATGAAGTAGTCATTGATACTCCTAGGGGGATGATGACATATAAGATTGAAAGTGTTAATTAATATTTTTATTAATTAACAGAATCAATAGATATATTTTCTTTGTATTTATTATTCGTTCAGCTTATGTTACTAGTCTAATGGTGTATTTTCGGGTATTATAATTAGATGATTGAAGTTAAGAGGCTGATTAAGACTTATGGTAAGAAGGACAACGCATTTAACGCAGTTGATGATGTTAGCTTTGTCATCCCAACTGGTACAAGCGTTGCAATACTAGGTAAATCTGGAAGTGGTAAATCTACCCTTATGCATATAATGAGCGGTTTAGATAAGCCAACATCGGGAGAGATTATTATCGATGGTCAGAATATCTTAAAATTGAAACAAAAAGAAATTGATAAATTTCGTTCTAACGAGATGAGTTTTATATTCCAAAGCTTTTTTGTTCAGGCAAAAGAAAGTTGTTATGATAATGTGAGTTTACCTTTAGAAATTGCAAAGATTTCTAGTTTTAAGCGAAAGAAAATGATAGAAGCAGCTCTTGCTGCAGTTGATTTATCCGAAAAGATTAAGGCAAAGGCAAAAGAGTTATCTGGTGGTCAAAAACAACGGTTAGCGGTGGCTAGAGCGATTGTAAATAGTCCTAAGATACTATTTGCTGATGAACCAACTGGAAATTTGGATAGCGTTACTGGCTCTTTAGTGGAAGATTTATTATTCGGTTATAGTAAAAAGAATAAAGTAACTTTGATTATTGTCACTCATGACTCAGATCTAGCGGCACGCTGCGAGGCTCAAATTCACTTAAAAGATGGCAAAATTGACTCTATAAAGGGGCTGAAGTAATGAAGATAGCTGATATTGTGATCCGAGCTGGTCGAAGCCTGAAGCAGGCTAAGGCTAGGACATTATTAACTAGTTTAGCAATTGGTGTTGGTGCTTTTACGATTGTTTTAAGTTTGGCGGTTGGAGCAGGCGGCCGCGATTATGCTGCAAATATTATTAGTAGTAACACAAATCCTAGAGAATTATTTGTTCAACCAAAACAAGATGAGAATAATGATCCAAGTAAACCTCAAAAATATTCCGATAGTCCAGTTATGAACTACGGTGGGTATTCTGCAAAACTTTTGTCACAAGATGATGTTGATAAAATATCTAAAATTGACGGGGCTGCTTCGGTGACGCCAATTTATTCAGTTAAGATTAAATATATTGTTGCCGACGGTCAAGATAAGTACCTAGCCAACATTAGAGCTTACAACGATGGTGTTAAATTAGAGTATGTTTCAGGTAATAATGATGGTATTGATAGAGATGGGATTATCATAACTGATAACTATATAGAAGCATTTGGTTTCAATAGTGCTACTGAGGCAATAGGAAAAAAAGTCCAAGTAGCAGTTGAAAAAGGTAATAGCTCACCGATTTCTCCGGAAATAAAAATCTATGACCTAACAGTAGTAGGTGTAATAAAGAGTTCAGTCCTTGCTGCTAGCCCAATCAGCGGCATGCAAATATCTAAAACTAACGTAAAGTTTATTTATGATTATAGTCAAGAAGGCACGCCTTTGTTCGGCAAGTATGCCGGGGCAATTGTTCTTGCAAATGATAATATAGATATGAAAGATATAAAAAATAAAATAATTGATGCTGGTTATCAAGCGGATACACCCGAAGACTTACTTAGCTTTATTTTCCAATTTATTAATGTGTTACAGACAATATTGATAGGGTTCGGTGTTTTAGCCGTACTAACATCTGTTTTTGGAATTATTAATACGCAGTATATTAGTGTTTTAGAACGAACTCAGCAAATTGGCTTAATGAAAGCCCTAGGCATGCGTCGTCGTGACGTTGGGAGATTGTTTAAGCTCGAAGCTGCATGGATAGGGTTATTGGGTGGATCAATTGGTAGTTTGCTAGCTATTATAGCCGGCAATGCAGCAAATCCATTTATAAGTTCGTATCTAAATATTGGTAATATAAAGTTAATAGTATTTGAACCAATAAGTATTATCACTGTTATTGTAGGTCTAGTATTGATCTCGGTTGTCTCTGGAATATTGCCAGCTCGTAAAGCTGCAAAATTAAATCCGATAGAAGCACTTCGTACTGAATAATTATTATTATCTGGTACAATAATTATATGTTAGATATTCGTTTTATTCGTGATAACCCCGAAAAAGTACAGACAAATGCAATAAATAAAGGCTGCGATGTTGATATTGCCGCACTATTGAAATTAGACACAGACAATAAATTACTTCAATCACAAGCTGAAGAACTACGCCAAAAGCGTAACGAAAATGTCGCCTTGTCAAAAGGCGGACGCCCAACCCCAGAATTAATTGCGGAGGGTAAGGCAATAAAAGATCAACTGGCTGTTATAGAGCCTAAATTGAAAGAAATTAGTACTGAATTTATTGATTTACTAAAAAAAGTTCCAAATATTGCGCTTTCAGATGTTCCGGTCGGTCATAGCGAAGAAGAAAACGTAGTGATTAAAACGATTGGAGAATTACCAGTCTTTGATTTTAAGCCACTAAATCATGCCGAGATCGCTGCTAAGCACGACTGGATAGACAAAGAGAGGGCTGCTAAAGTTACTGGTAGTCGATTTGCTTATGTAAAAGGTAATTTAGTTAGGTTACAATTTGCAATTATTCAATTTGTAATGGATACGTTAGGTGATGAGGCTGTAATTAATGAAATAGCAAAGAATAATAATCTTTCTGTTTCAACTAAGCCATTTTTGCCAATATTACCTCCATATATGATACGGACTGATATGTATGATGCTATGGATCGTTTAGAGCCTCGTGATGAACGTTATAAACTTGAGGGTGATGATTTATGGCTTCAAGGAAGTGCTGAGCACACATTAGGTAGCATGCATGCAAATGAGATATTAGACGAGGCACAGCTTCCACTCCGATACCTAGGATATGCCACCAGTTTTCGCCGTGAAGCAGGGACTTATGGAAAAGATATGGAAGGTCTGTTCCGAATGCATCAATTTGATAAATTGGAGATCGAGAGTTTTACTACAGCTGACGATGGCTTAAATGAGCATTTACTATTTGCTGCAATTCAGGACTATATGTTATCTAAATTAGATTTGCCTCATCAAGTCATCCAAAAATGTACGTTTGATATTGGTAAGCCAAATGCACGTGGTGTAGATATGAATACTTATCTTCCAGGTCAGGGTAAATATCGCGAAACTCATACCGCTGATTATATGACCGATTATCAGTCTCGACGCTTGAATACTAGGGTTCGTCGTTCATCTGGCACATTAGAATTAGTCCATACCAATGATGCTACAGCTTTTGCCTTAGGCAGAATTATGATAGCTATTATCGAGAATAATCAGACAGCTGACGGAAATGTAAACATACCAAATGCCTTGCAATCTTATCTTGGCGGACGCAAGATTTTATAATATTTGCTATAATATAACTACCAGCCAAAGTTAATAAGGAGGGTAGCAATGATTAAAAATATAAATGTAAACTGTATCGGTTATGAAATCGATGAAGTCACTCGTAAATATATGCTGAAAAAGATAGGCGGCCTTAGCAAATATTTACCAAGGCATGCCGTAAAAAGCATTATTGTAGACGTTAGATTAATTGATAGATCAAAAAAGCGTGTTCATGATAGCGAAAAGTATGAAGCTGAAATTACTATGAATATTCCTGGTAAAGTTATAAATGCCAGAGGTGTTAGCCCGGCTATGTTGTCGGCTATTGACGCAGTTGAGTCTAAAGCTCAATCACAACTGAGAGATTATAAATCAGCAAGTATTGCCCATATTGGCAGACGTGGTATTTTGAGTCGCTTTAAGCAAAGTTTTAAGCGCGAATTATAGATTGTGACGCCTTGTGTAATCACTATTTTGGCTTTATAATAGTCAACAGTATTTCATTTTAGAACTTTATGATAGGAGCGAGGGAATTTAATTATGGTAAGTAAACATAAGGTTCTGACCAAGATTTTTGGTGATCCACAGGCCAGGTTATTAAAAGGCCTTCAGAAAAAGGTTGGAGCTATTAATGCTTTAGCAGATAAATATAAAAAGATGACAAAACCAGAGCTTAAAAAGCAAACTGATGTTTTGAAGAAAAAATTACAGAAAAAAGGTACGACTTTAGATAGTATATTACCAGATGCTTTTGCTTTAGTCCGTGAGGTCAGTGAACGCGTTTTAAATATGCGCCATTTTGATGTGCAATTAATTGGTGGCATGGCGCTACATGAAGGCAACGTCGCTGAGATGAAGACTGGTGAAGGTAAAACTTTGGTTGCTACTTTACCCGTATATCTTAACTCTCTAGAGGGTGAAGGTGTCCATGTTGTTACTGTAAATGATTATCTAGCTCAACGTGACGCTTGTTGGATGGGCGAGATATATAATTTCCTAGGCTTAACGGTTGGGGTAATTATTAATGAGGCTTCATTTGTTTATGACCCTAGCTTTGATAACGAGGACCATAAAGACGAACGTTTACGTCATTTAAGACCAGCTACTCGAAAAGAGGCATATGCGGCTGATGTAACTTATGGCACAAATAATGAATTCGGTTTCGATTATTTGCGCGATAACATGGTTAATGAAGTCGATTTATTGCGTCAACGTAAGCTAAATTTTGCGATTGTCGACGAGGTAGACAGTATTTTAATTGATGAAGCCAGAACACCGTTAATTATTAGTGCTCCAGCGGCTGAAAATCCTGATAGTTATTATCAATTTGCTAAAATTGCTGCTAAATTGGTGCCAGAAGATTATATTATGGACGAGAAGCATAGGACTGTTGCTTTGAGCGACGAGGGTACAGAAAAAGTCCAAAAAATTCTAGGTATAAAAAACCTTTATAGCCCAGATTATGTAAGATCTGTCTATCATATGGACCAGGCTTTACGCGCTCAAGCTCTATTCAGAAGAGATAAGGATTATGTTGTAACTAAAGATGGCGAAGTAATTATCGTCGATGAGTTTACTGGTCGTTTAATGCAAGGACGTCGTTATAATGAGGGACTGCATCAGGCGATTGAAGCCAAAGAAGGTGTGCCTGTTTTACAAGAGAGTATGACTCTAGCTACTGTATCTTTCCAGAATTATTTCCGTTTATATAAGAAATTGTCAGGAATGACCGGTACTGCATTTACTGAAGCTGAAGAGTTTCAGCAGATCTATAGTTTAGACGTTATTCAAATACCTTCAAATAAACCTTTAATAAGAGTCGATAAACAAGACCTAATATTTAAAACTGAAAAAGCTAAATTGAAAGCTGTTGCTGGAGCTATTGCTGGGTATCACGCTGAAGGAAGGCCAGTATTAATTGGTTCAGCTTCGATTGCAAAGAACGAGTTGATCGCAAGCTGGTTAGATAAAGAAAAAATTCCTTACGAGTTATTGAACGCTAAAAATAATGAGCGTGAGGCGGCAATTATTGAAAAAGCTGGCGAAAAAGGGGCTATTACACTAGCTACAAATATTGCTGGTCGTGGAACTGACATTAAGTTAGGCAAGGGAGTAGTAGAACTTGGCGGTTTAGTTGTTATTGGTTCAGAACGGCATGAGTCTCGTCGAATCGACAATCAGTTACGTGGACGCGGTGGTCGTCAAGGTGATCCAGGAGAAACTCAATTTTACGTATCGACTGAAGATGATTTGATGAGGATTTTCCAGGGTGATAGAATTGCGAGTTTGATGGATCGATTGGGGATTGATGAAGATACACCGATTCAAAACAAAGCTGTATCTAAAACATTGGAAGCTGCTCAAAAACGAGTTGAGGGTTTCAACTTTGATACTCGAAAAAATGTCGTACAATATGACAACGTGATTAACCGTCATCGTCGTGTTGTATATACTATGCGCCATAAGATTCTAGAGGGGACTGACATTAAACCAGAAGTCGAAAGTTTAATAAAATCAAAAATTACTGAATTAACGATTGTTCCGTCAAAAAATAATAAGAATTTTGTTGAAGAGTTTGAATTAGTTTTTCCAATAGCAACTGAAAAAATTGAAGCTATTGGTAAAGAAAAGAAAGATAAACCGAGACTTGATCTTGCTATTAAAGAAGTCAAAAATTTATATATTGAAAAAGAAGAAGAGTTAGGCCTAGAAATTGTTCGTAAAGTGGAGAGAGAAGTATATCTCCAAGTACTTGATACTTTGTGGATGCAACATCTTGAAAATATGCAGCATCTACGCGAAGGGATTCATTGGCGTAGTGTTGGCCAACGTGATCCTTTGGTTGAGTATCGTAGTGAGTCGCAAAAATTATTTGATAGCTTACAGGCTACATTAAGAGACGAAGTTATTAGAGCCGTTATGCACGTTCATCGCAATGATGTTGTGGCTAGGTCAGAAGAGGAATATGAGACTGAATTAACTCGTTTGGCTGAATCTTCGGTTGAAAAGGGAGTCAACGAAATTACTAGTGGTGAACAAAACCGAGATACTGATTTTAAGATAAAAAAAGACCATACCGATATTAATCGAAAAAAGAATCTGATTCGTAAGAAGAAAAAAAGTGAAAGAAAAAATCGTAAGCGCGGGCACAAATAACAATGAAACACAGTGTATCAGAGATAAGATTGAAAAATGGGGCAAGGGGTTTATTTATTGATGTACCTGGCGCTACTACTATGAGCATGCAGTTTCAGTTTAGGGCTGGAAATAGATATGCCAAGTCAAATGAGATCGAGCAAGTTGCTCATATTATGGAGCATATGGCTTTCGGAGCAAACGCTAGATTTAAAGATGAACAAGATTTTGAATTTGAGTTTACAAAGAATGGTGCTTACCGAAATGCCTACACTAGTGACTTGTCTATGGTTTATGAAGCTGATTGCGCTGATTTTGAATGGGATAGGATTTTAGATCTACAAAAATTAGCTATTTGTCAGCCTAAATTTAATGAAGAAGAACTTATTGCTGAAAAAGGCAATGTCCGTAGTGAGCTGACTAATTATCTTAACGATCATCTTCGTATACTATGGCCTCGTATTCAACAATTAATAGGGGAGGACGTATTAACATACCGTCAATCTATTAATACTATTAATAATGTCACAATCTCTGATATTAGAGAGCACTATAAAAGAACGCATACAACTAATAACATGAGGTTTGTTATTGCTGGCAAATTAAAGGGGCGTAAATCTCAGATTAAAAGAGAATTAGATGGTTTTCAGCTGTCAAAAGGCGAAAGGTTTGAAGTGCCTTACGATGCTCTTGTAAAAGCTTCTCCGAATTTAATTAGACGTAAAGACGCGACTAATCTAACTTTTGGGTTATTTTTGGCAATCCCAGAGGTCTTAAAAGATGAAGATATTGACGCTATGCATTACTTAAATCATATATTGACCGGCACCATGCATTCTCGTATTTTTGGAGCGGCACGCAAAAAAGGGCTGGCATATAGTGTTAGTGCCTATGCTGCTACCGGATTTTATGATAGCGGTTGGGATATATCAGGGCAGGTTAATCACGAAGCGGCCGGGGAGCTTTTTGACATTATTGCTCATGAAATTGGTAATGTCCTAAAAGGTAAAATTAGCGATAAAGAAGTTGAGGCGGCTAAGTCATTTGCACTAGGGCGTTATCAAATGGGTGCCCAGACAGTTTCGCAAATTAGTGGTTTTTATACTGGCAGATATTTTGCTGATGGATTTATTAAGAATTATGAAAAGATTCCAGACATGATAAAGAATGTTACGACCGAGAGAATGGTTGAGACAGCTCGTAAATTTATTAAAAATGATACTTGGGTACTAGCGGCGGTCAGTAGCGGCGAACGACAGGAAATAATTGGCTTAAGCGAAAAAATAGCGAAATTATTTAATCAAGAATAGTTTAGGAGGCTAAATGAAAATTGCAATCGCGGGTTATGGGCTAGAGGGAGAATCTAACTACCTTTATTGGTCATTGGATAGTAGTAACGAGATAACTATCGCTGATCAGAAAAACCCCGAGAGAGAGCTTCCAAGTGGTGTAAGCACTATAATCGGGGATGATGCTTTTGAAAAGCTTCAGGGATTCGATTTAGTTATTCGGACCGCTGGTTTAGCCCCACGAAAGATCAAAACTGACGGTAAAATTTGGTCAGCTACGAATGAATTTTTTTCGAAATGTCCAGCGCCTATCATTGGTATTACAGGCAGTAAAGGTAAGAGCACAACAGCAAGTTTGATTGCTAATATATTAGAATATTCAGGAAGAAATGTTTGGCTACTTGGAAATATTGGTAAATCAAGTTTAGATGTACTCGGTGATGTACAGCAGAGTGATATTGTTGTTTATGAGCTTTCAAGCTTTCAACTATGGGATCTAGAAAAGTCACCGCATGTAGCGGTTGTTCTGTTTATCGAGCAAGAGCATCTAGATGTCCATATGAGTATGGCTGAATATGTTGATGCAAAAGCAAATATAACTAAGTACCAAGATGAAGGCGATATACTGATTTATAATCAATCTAACCAGTATTCTAGCTATATTGCCAAGAACTCAGAGGCGCAATTGATTGGTTATACTGATTTGACAACAGCTCATGTCGCTGAAGGTAATTTTTACTACGGCGAACAAATAATTTGTTCAACTGACCTATTGAAGATAATGGGGAAGCATCATCAAGACAATGCTTGCGCCGCAATTAATGCCGTTTGGCAATTTACCCATGATGTAGATGTAATAACCAAGGGGATAAGCTCATTCGTTGGGCTACCTCATAGGCTATGTTTTATCAGAGAAGTTGATGATGTTTCCTATTACGATGATAGTATTGCGACTACGCCTAGTGCTGCTATTGGTGCTCTAAGGTCATTTGACAAACCAAAGGTTATTATATTAGGTGGTTCATCCAAAGGTTCTGATTTTACTGAACTAGGTAAAGAGTTAGTTACCCAAGGCGCGAAGGCTATTCTTATTGGTGATGAAGCAGAAAATATTGCATTGGCTTGTAAAAATGCAGGTTTTATTGATTTCGAAATTATGCAAGATCCAAGTATGCCAAAGATTGTTAAAAGAGCAAAAGACTTATCTGAGCCTGGCGGAGTTGTTTTACTGAGCCCGGCAAGTGCTAGTTTTGGATTATTCAAAAATTACGCTGATAGGGGCGAACAGTTTGAAGCAGCCGTTCAGGCGCTTTAGATATATTGATTATGCAGACTTTTTTAAAACAAATAAAAAATTTACTTGAACATATAGATATTGCTTGGTCTAAATTAAATATAGCTAGTAAACAAAATGAAATAACTTTATTAAATGAACAACTTGCAAATTCAGAGGTCTGGAATAATCCTAATGATGCTCAGGCTAAAAGCAAAAGCTTATCGGTACTTTCGAGTATGATTGATCCTTGGATTACTCTTCGAGCTCAAACTGAAGATATTGCCGAATTAATTGAGCTTGGGGATGAAAGTCTTGCTGAAGAGTTCAAGTGCCAGGTAGATGCGTTGGAAGAGGAATTTAATAAGCTTCGTAAGGACTTGATGTTTAATGGAGAGTTTGATGATCATAATGCGATTTTGCGATTAAGCGCTGGAGTTGGTGGTACCGATGCTCAGGATTGGACTGAGATGCTAGAGAGAATGTATTTACGTTGGGCTGAGAGAGTTGGAATGAAGTCTACAATTATCGAAAGGTCAGTTGGAGAAGAGGCTGGCATTAAGTCTTGCGTAATAGAAGTTGATGGCCCATTTGCTTATGGTAAATTGAGAAGCGAAAATGGGGTCCATCGATTAGTCAGATTGAGCCCTTTTAATAGTGATAATCTGCGTCAAACAAGTTTTGCATTGGTTGAAGTATTACCGCAGATTAACAAACCAGAAGAAGCCGAAATTGATGATAAAGATCTAAAGATTGATGTTTATCGTGCTGGTGGTAAGGGTGGCCAATCTGTAAATACGACTGATAGCGCTGTTAGAATTACTCATATCCCAACTGGTATCGTAGTAGCTATCCAGAACGAGAGATCTCAATTGCAAAACCGAGAAACGGCTCTGAAAATATTACGTTCGAAATTAATACAGTTAAAACTTGAACAGCATGCCTCAAATATTACTGATTTGCAAGCTGGTGAATCAGCAAACTGGGGATCGCAAATTCGAAATTATGTCTTACACCCTTATACTATGGTAAAAGATACGAGAACAAAATATGAGGAGCGTGGAGCTCAAGATGTCTTGGATGGCAAGATCGATGGTTTTATCGAAGCTTACCTAGAAAAGTTATAATTATTAATCTTTAACCCTACTTTTAAACAAGCCACTTATGTTATAATTTATCAGAGATGATATTGCTAGATAGGGTCACAAAAACTTACGGTAAGGACATGAATCCAGCCTTGGATCGAGTCAGTCTTTTTATTGAACCAAGAGAATTTGTAATTTTAGTTGGTACTAGTGGAGCCGGTAAATCGACATTATTTAAATTATTAACTAGAGAAGAGAAACCAACGAGTGGAAAGATTGTAGTAGGTGGTATTGATTATGACACGCTTAAAGATAGTCACGTTCCAATGCTTCGTCGAAAAATTGGCGTAGTCTTTCAAGATTTTAAATTATTACCTCAAAAAACTGTTTTTGAAAATATTGCTTTTGCCTTAGAAATTGCTGGTATGACTCACCATGAGATAAAAAGTACAGTTCCAAAAGTAATTGAATTAGTTGGCCTAACTGGAAAAGAAAAAAGTTTTCCTCACCAATTATCTGGCGGTGAACGCCAACGAGTTGCAATTGCTAGGGCAGTTGTTAGGCAACCTAAAATACTAATTGCCGATGAACCAACTGGGAACTTAGATCCAAAAAATAGTTGGGATATTATAAGGTTACTTGAAAAAATTAATAAGTATGGAACTACGATATTATTAACAACGCATAATGCGGAAATTGTTAATAAATTAAAGAGAAGAGTTATTACTCTTGAGCATGGTAAAGTTTCTAGAGATCAGGCCCAAGGAGATTATAAACAATGAAAAAAAATAATCAGAAACGGACTAATCGTAAGCTTTTGACATTTTTTAGAATGTTCAGATACGGTTTTGATAGTTTTATTAGGAATTCATGGTTGTCGGTAGCGGCTACTGCGGTAATGACGATAACATTGTTGATAATATTTCTTGCTTTTGTGGCTCAGAATGTTCTAAATGATACAATCAATGATTTAAGCAATAAAGTCGATATGTCAATTTATCTTAAGACCGAGACTACTGATCAGGATAGTGAAGAGCTTATATTGGAACTAAAAAAATTGTCTTCAGTCAGATCAGTCACATATATTAGTGCGATCCAAGCTAGAGAGCAGATTATTGAAGCGAATAAAGCAGACAATAATGTATTAGATGCAATAAAAGAGGCTACAAATAAAAACCCGGCGACTTTGAGAGTAGTTATAAAAGACATAAATGATACGAGCCAGCTTAAAAATTTTGTAGATAATAGTGAGCTTTTAAAGGACCATAAAAGCACAGAGTATGAGCCATCTTTCGCGGGCGAAAGGCGTAACACTATCCAGTCAATTGCTAGAGCCGTTAGCTTTGCTCAAAAGGTTGGGATAGCTGCTGGTTCAATCTTCATATTTATATCTTCGCTAATAATCTTTAATACTATTAGAATGGCGATATTTAATCGTCGCGAAGAAATACAGATGATGAAATTAATTGGGGCTGATAAATCCTTTATTCGAGGGCCATTCTTAGTCGAAGCAATTATCTATGGGTTTATTGCAGCTTTAATTGCAACAGGCATTGGTATATGGGCTCTATTTAGCTCAATCACTGTACTGGCTAGCTATCAGATTGCAATTCAGCCAACTATTGGGTTAATTACACAGTATGGCTATTTGATTGGTTTAGTTATGATATTGATTGGAGCGATAATTGGCATAATATCTTCGTTATTTGCTACTTATCGATATCTAAAGCTATGAAAAAAATTATTAATAAGAAAAATTATAAGAAATGCGCTTACTGTTTAGTATTAGCAGTATTATTTTTAGTATCATATTTTATTGCTAATTTTAACATTTCTGGTAACTCAGTATATGCGGATCAATTCGATGAACAAATTATTGCCCTAGAGAGAGAATCAGCAGCTTATATGGCACAGGCAGAACAGCTAGCGTTAAAAGCTGATAGCATAAATAATGCAGTCGCTGAGCTAGAAACTCAAGTTGGGGTTATACAGTCGCAAATAAATATCAGTCAGGTTAAATATGATCAATTAGTGTTTCAGATAGCAGAGACTGAAAAAAAGATTTCCGATAATAGGGATGCTCTAGGTGTTACTATTGCAAATTTATATGTTGAGGATAATGTTTCGCCTGTCGAGATATTGTTTGGTAGTAAGAACATAAGTGACTATATGGATAAGCAAGAGTATCGTAATTCTGTTCGAAATGAATTAAGTGCGACAATTACTAAAATTAAGGAACTCAAGGTCCAATTAGATGCTGAAAAGTTAAATCTTGAATCAATATTAACTAACCAGAAAAACCAATATCAAGCCCTAGAGGCTAAAAGAGCTGAGCAACAGAAGTTGCTAGATGATACAAGGGGTGACGAGGCGGTGTATACCCAGTTGGCTCAAGCAAGCAGAGCGAAGAAAGAAGAGGTCCAGCGTCAGCAACAAGCTGCAATCCAAGCTGCTTTGAGAAAAAACGGACGAAATGGTGGAATATTGCTACCAGGAGACCCATCTAACGGTGGATATCCAGCTGAATATGCTAATCTTAATTATTATGATTACGTGCCTGATCAGTGGGGTATGTATGCTAGACAGTGTGTTAGCTATGTTGCCTGGAAAGTGTATCAAAAGAATGGATATATGCCTTATTGGGGTGGTCGTGGCAACGCCAACCAATGGGATGACAATGCAAGGAATAGTGTGCCAGAAATTCCTACTGGACCAACCCCTAGGGTTAATTCTGCCGGCGTCCTTAACTCAGGTAGCGTAGGCCACATTGTTTGGGTTGAAGCCGTAAATAGTGACGGTACGATTGATGTTAGCCAATATAATCTTGACTATGGTTATGGTCCTGGTATGTATAGTAGGCAAAGGGTCCCAGCAGATGCCTACGATGTATATATATACTTTTAGCAATTATTGCTGTTTTAAATTATAATAAGCTAATGCATAATATTTTGAGACTTGGGAGATTAGATGAATAAAATTAATAATAAAGATGATAAATTATCACTAAAGAAAAGGAATATTCTAGATCTAAAATTATCATCTGCTATATTATTTGTAATAGTTGCATTTTCCATTGGCCTAGGTTTTTTAGCTGGCAATTATAAATATCAGATTATCGCGGCGGTTGGCCCAGTATTTGGCTATAAAAGTCATGACGCTAGTTTGAATCTTAGCTCTCTAGAAGAAACATATAGTAAACTTGCAAGTAATTATGATGGTAATCTTGACTCGCAACTATTAATAGAGGGCGCTAACCGAGGCATGGTGGCCGCGGCAGGGGATAATTATACTGAATATATGAGCCAAAAAGAGGCTGCTGACTTCGATAATAGTCTCAGTGGCAACATAGGTGGCGGCATTGGTGCTGAAATCGGTATTAAAAATAAAAAAATTATTGTCATTCGAGCGCTGGCAGATAACCCTGCAAAAAAAGTAGGACTTGGTGCAGATGATATAATCTTATCTGTTAATGACCAAACAACTGAAGGCTTGACAGTAGAAGAGGCTGTGGGCTTGATTAGAGGTGATGTTGGAACTACTGTAAAAATTATTATTCAGCGTGGTACTGAGATAAAAGAATTTGTTATTACTAGAGAAATAATAAACAATCCAAGCATTGAGAGCAATGTATCAAAGGAAGGTATTGGTATATTAACCATTAGTCGATTTGATAACCAGACTGGCGGGTTAGCTAGAATTGCCGCTCAAGGCTTTAAAAAGCAGAATGTAAAGGCTGTTATCCTTGATTTAAGGGGTAATGGTGGGGGCTATGTTAGTGCGGCTCGTGATATTGCTAGCCTATGGCTTAATGATAAGATTGTGATGACTGAGAAATCTGGTGATAAAGTAAGAGAGGTTATTAGAACTCAAGGCGAAACTATATTAGCCGGTTTGCCTACGGTAGTATTAATTAATGGCGGTAGCGCTAGTGCAAGCGAGATTGTTGCAGGGGCACTACGCGATTATGGCGTAGCAAAACTGGTTGGCGAAAAGTCTTATGGTAAGGGCAGTATGCAACAACTACTTCCTCTTAGTGATGGAGCCCAAATTAAAGTGACAATTGCTAAATGGTATACTCCAAATAATTATAATTTAAATAAAAATGGTTTAGAGCCAGATGTCGCAGTAAGCTTAACTCAGCTAGATATTGATAATGGCATCGATGCTCAAATTGAAGCCGCAAAGAAATCTCTTGGTTTTTGATAACTTGTGTTTTTGTATCCAAATGTAGTACTATAGTTTTAATATGAATAAGAAAAGAATTTTACTAGTTGAGGACGATGACGCATTATCAAGTGTCTACAAATCAAGGCTTGTCATGGAGGGCTTCGATGTGTATGAGGTTAATAATGGAGAGAAAGCTTTGTCTGCTGCTATTGATTTCAAACCTGATCTAATCTTGCTAGATGCTATGATGCCAAAAATTAGTGGCTTTGATGTTTTGGACATTCTAAAAAATACTCTAGAGACATCTAACATCCTTGTAATTATGCTAACTGCATTGAGCCAGCCTAAGGATAAAGAGAGAGCTGAGTCATTAGGGGTTGATGATTATTTAGTAAAATCACAAGTTGTAATCGGTGATGTAGTTGAACGCGTCAAACATCATCTTGGCATGAAAGCCTAATAACATCGCTTATAAATAAATAACCGCTTAATTAAGCGGTTATTTATTTATAATTTACTGATTATAATTATTGTTGGACAATAACTTGAGTTCGAGGTTCAGTTTTGCCTGTAAATCGACTTTTGCGGATTTTATTAAATCCAACAATTCCATCAACTGCTGCATGAATAGTAAAATCACGACTAATGAAAGTACCTGGTCCAGCAACTTTGTTTGATCCAGTTTGGCGTACTAAAACTTCTCCAGTACGAACCGTTTGACCGGCATATCTTTTAACACCTAGTCGTTGACCGGCATTATTGTGAATATTTTTGGCTGAGCCGCCTGCTTTAACATGTGACATCTAAATAACTCCTTGAAGTTTTATAACAAAATCTAATTAACTATAGCAAATATAGGGGTTAGAGTCAAGTAATTGGTACTGATGATTTTTTTATCCTCTAACTAAAACCAGTAGCTCACGAGCGACAATTTGATCTTCTCTGAAATATAGTAGGTCATTTTGGGATATGTTACTAAATTCATGTGGTTTGTATCCTAGGCGGGCAATTGTTGATGTTATAGCTAGGTGTGTGAATTTCCCTGATTTATCTCTCCAAGCTGGTATGGCTATACAAACTGGTGTGCCGATTTTTATTTGTGGGGCTAGGTTTTTTAAAAATTCGCTAATAATATAATTGCAGTTTTTAGAAACCTCATCTAGCTTTACCGGAGAAGGTGGGGCGCTAAATGGTTGCCCTAGATAAGTTTCAGCTACTATGGCATCTATTGGTTGTTCCCAGGAGATTTTTGTAGCGTCGCCTTCATGTAGGTCCCAATCAAATATAATATTATGGCTGTCTGTTAGCCATTTGAGGTTTTCTTTACTATATTGAACCATTTTCTCGGATAAATCCGTTCCATAAACAGAACATCCTAAAAGAGCGGCTTCTTGTAATATTACACCAGTACCGCAAAATGGGTCCAAAACCCTTGGTTTATTTTTGGTATCAAGATTTTTTATGCCAGTTATGGGACCGCAGGCAAGATTTACCATTACTTGGGCTAATTTTGGCGGTAACATGCCTACAAAAGCATCTCTTTTAGGTCGGCCTTGATCGCGTTTGGCATAAGCAGTTATATTCTGAGAACCGGTACTTTGGGCAATGATTATTTTCCCATCATGACCTCTAACTATTAGTAGTTCAATTTTATTTGGCGATAAGCCTAATTTGTTATGATGACTAACTGCCGTATTTAAAGCTGCCTCGCTATTTGGGATAAGTCTTAAGCTAACTCCGTACTTTTTTAGTTTCTGTTTTAAAATAATACCTGTTTTCTGAACCTCGCGGGGATTGATAATGCAATCATAGGCGCTAATACCTAAGGTTATTTTGCCTTCGAAACTAGACCATTCATTAGTAAAATAGGTCACGACTTTTTGACTAATTTGATGCCAGTCGCATTTGGGTAATTCAAAGATAATTTTACCGGCTTTTGGTACACCACCGAGTCTTTGGACTTCAAAGTAATCACTGTCGATTTTAGCTGCTTGATTTGAAACTGGAGTAATTGAGCGCCCACCAAAAACTCTTTCAAGTTCAGCTATGCCAATTGCTGGCTGTCTTCCTAGAATTGCTATATACATAACTATATTATACGTGGTTTGTAGTCTTTTGGGTGCTATAATTATATATAATATGTCATCACGATTTTGGCTTACATCTATCACCTTGCTACTACTAGTTGTAGTGATATTTTTTGGCCGTAATTTAATAACCGAAGCCTGGGGATTGATGGGGCAGGTTAATATTTGGGTATTACTCCTTTTGGTGCCAGTCCAATTTATAAGCTATTATGCAATTGGTGAAGTAATGTTCTCGTATCTAAGGTCTAAGGGTGACCTTAAGGGCATGTCTAGGTTTAAAATGGCCAGGATATCACTCGAGTTAAATTTTGTTAATCATATTGTTCCGGTCCCGGCTGCCGCTGGTTTCTCATATCTAGGCTGGATGCTAAAAAAATATGATGTCGGCGTTGGTCGAGCGACAATGGCTCAACTAATACGTTATGTTTTGTCATTTTTAAGTTTCGTCAGCTTATTGATTATTGCGGTTGTTGCAGTTGCTTTTGACTATAATATAAGCAAATCTATAATAATATTGGTTTCTTTGGCGATATTATTTGTAGTCATATTATTTAGTCTCTTGATATTTGCTATTAGCAGCAAGAGAAGAGTACTTTCACTATCTAAATTTATAATAAAAATTGTTAATAGGTTTGTTAGAATTTTTTATCGTCGCAAGAAAAAGAAATTCTTAGAAGTTGATAAAACAAACGGATTTTTCGTTGAGATGCACCAGGATTATGTTGAAATACTAAAGGAAAAGAGAATATTGTTGGTACCTTTTGCTTGGGCTATTTTAAATATGTTACTAGATGCAGTTCTTATTTTAATTGCATTTTGGGCATTAGGCTTTTGGATTAATCCTGCAGCCTTATTTATTGCTTTTTGCTTATCTTCAATTGTTACCTTGGTTTTTTCAGTTACGCCAGGTGGGGCAGGAGTCTATGAGACAGTAATGATTGCATTTTTAATTTCAACTGGGGTGCCAGCAGAGGTAGCTGTAGCAGGGACATTACTAGCTAGAGCGGCGCTATTAATAGGTACTATTGGTTTTGGTTATTTATTTTATCAATTAACGATTAACAAATATGGCAAAATCCCAAAGTCAACTAATATTTAGTGTTAGTGATTTTATTGCAGTCGTAAATCAGACTCTTGACTACGCATACCCATTCGTTGAGATTGAGGGCGAAGTTGCTTCATTTAAAATTAATCAGGGTAAATTTGTTTTTTTTGATATTAAAGATAAAAGCGGAAGTATAAATTGCTTTATGACAGTTTGGCAGATGAGAGTGCCAATTGAGGATGGGATGAAAGTTGTTGTTTCGGCTAATCCAAAGTTAACACAATGGGGCAAGTTTAGCCTGACTGTCAAATCTATTAGGCCAAGTGGGGAAGGGGCTTTGAAAAAAAGTTTCGAGCTATTAAAGGCAAAACTTGATAGCGAAGGGTTATTTGCGGTCGAACGAAAACGACGATTACCGATTACCCCTGCTAGGATTGCTGTTATTAGTAGCATTCAAGCCGCTGGTTATGCTGATTTTATAAAGATAATTAACGATAGGTGGGGTGGCGTTAAGGTTGATGTGGCTCACACACAAGTACAGGGAGCTGATGCTCCAGACCAAATTATTCGAGCTATAAATTACTTTAATCAACAAGAAATTATACCAGAGGTTTTAGTTATTATCCGCGGAGGCGGTAGCGCTGATGATCTTTCCGCTTTTAATGATGAACTATTAGTCCGTGCCATTGCGAGTAGTCGAATACCAACTTTAGTAGGGGTGGGCCATGAAAATGATGAGAGCCTAGCTGATCTTGTAGCAGATATTAGAGCTTCGACCCCAAGCAACGCTGCCCAAATTATTGTTCCAGACAAGACAGAGATAATTCGAGCCGTAAAATATCAAGTTAGTTCATTGTTGCCTAGAATATTGCAAGCTATTAACCAAAAAGAGCAGGCTCTTGAACTAATTCTAAATGGGGCAATGAATAAAGTAGTTGATTCAATTAACAATAAATTGTCCGATGTAAAAAATTTAAAAAATATACTGTCCCAGTTAAACCCAAGTACTATATTGGCCCGTGGCTATGCTATGTTAAGAGGAGAGATAAAACTTGGTTCAATGATTGAGATAGAGACAATTAAATATATAATGAAAGCAGAGGTTAATGATGTTACAAAAAAGTAAAACAATTCAAGATAAGATGGCAGAACTCACAAAGACAGTTGATTGGTTTGATAGTGATGATTTTTCGATTGAGCTTGCTATTGATAAATTTAAAGAGGCTGAATCATTAGCGGTTGATATCGAAAAAGACTTATTGTCATTAAAAAATGAGATTAATATAGTAAAACAAAAATTTGATAGTGAAAAATAGATGACTTGGCTTTGGGTTATATTCATAGTATTTTTAATATTTAGTTTCGTGGTTTTTATAGGGTCACCTTATGTACCTAGTCAAAAAAAATATATTAAACAGGCTTTTACGAAATTATATAAAATTACTGACAGTGATGTTCTAGTGGATATTGGTAGTGGCGATGGTGTTGTTTTAAGGGAAGCTGCAAAATTAGGAGCTCGGGCTTACGGGTACGAGATAAACCCCTTATTAATATTAATATCTAGATTATTATCTCTTAGATACAAAAAAATAAAAATTTCATTAGTGGATTTCTGGTATATAAAAATACCGGTTGATACGACAGTTATATATATATTTTCTGTTACTCGAGATATTAATAACATAACCAAGTTATTACAAAAAGAAATAGATCGAATAAAAAAACCAGTCTATCTGATTAGTTACGCTGGAGATTTTACTAAATTAAAATTGATTAAGAAGGTAGGGCCTTATGGCTTATACCTAATCAATCCTTTACAGCTAGATAAAGCACAAGTATAATGGCGATATGAATCAAAGAAGTAGAAAGTTCTTAGAAGTGGGATCGATAGACCATTGGATGATCGCAACTATTAGCTTAATAGTATTAGTTGTTGGGCTTGGAGCCTTGGCTACAATATCTTTTATTAATTATAATGAACAAAAAACTGATGTTGACGGTAAAATTAGTGATGCTGTTGCAGTAGCAAAAAAAGACCAGGCTGATATTGATGAAGCAAAATTTGCAGATCGCGAGAAGGAACCTAATCGTGAATTTATCGGGCCTGATGACTACGGTAGAGTAAGTTTTAATTACCCAAAAACATGGAGCCTATTTATTAGTAAAGATGCCAGCTCAGGTGGTTCTTATGAGGCCATTTTCAATCCAATCTCTGTATCAAATGTTACTTCTAACCAACAATTCGCACTTAGAGTCACAATTGAGCAAAAAGATTATGACAAGACTCTATCCGGTTTTGACTCACTTATTAAAAAAGGAGACTTAAAATCAAGTAGTATTGTTTTAGCTAATGCAACTGGCGCTAGGCTAGATGGGGTTTTTAGCAAGGACATCCATGGCTCAATGGTGATATTTAAAATTAGAGATAAAATTTTGACTATTAGAACAGATGCTGAAGTGTTTAAGTCGGATTTTGACAACTTAATTGCTACTATAAAATTCAATCAATAAAATATATTTATTCTAGCGTGCTACAATATATATTATATGGATGTTGTGCAGGGTAAACAGGGGGAAGCCTTTAAAGGTTTGTTGGTCAATAGCTTGCCATCTCTTGTCGCTGCTGCTCATGAACTAAAATCGCCTCTAACGTTAGTCCGTCAATTATCTTTGATGTTAGAGAGTGATAACGTTTCTTTGTCTGATCAAAAAAGGATGTTGCGCCAAATAAGCCTCACCAGCGAGAGGGCTTTAAGGCTCACAAATGATTTAACTCGTTCGGCCAGGTTGACCGACGCAATGTTTACTATGGAGCCAATTAATCCCCAGCAATTGTGTGAAGATATAGTCTACGAGCTCGGGCCATTATTCTTGGCTAACGATAGAAATGTTAGGCTAAAATCTTACAAACACCCATTATTATTAGTTGCAAATAGAGACTTGCTAAGGCGCATAATTATGAGCTTTAGTGACAACGCACTACATTATACCGGTGACGATTGTGCTGTCGAGATACAGATTAAGGCATTTAATTCTGGTAAGATAATTAGATTAGGGGTCAGGGATTATGGCCCTGCGCTTTCAAGTGATATGTGGAAATCGTTAAAAGGGAAGTTGTCTAAATCAAATATGCCTATTAATGCTAGACCCCAGAGTAGTGGGCTTGGATTATATATAGCTAGTCAATTTGCGAATGCTATGAATGGCAGTATTGGGGTTATTAGGCATCGAGATGGAGCCACTTTCTATGTCGATTTACAGGCTTCTAAGCAACTTAGTTTATTATGAGTAGCGATACAACAGTACTGATTGTTGAAGATGATAAATGGCTTGCCGAACAACATGCCAGGGTTATTTCAGGTGCTGGCTATAAATCAGTTGTGGCTACTAATGCTATAGATGCAATGCATATAATTGATAAAAACCTACCAGATATTATGGTATTAGACGTGTTATTGACAGGTAGCACGGTGTTCACTCTCCTCCATGAGATGCAATCATATGCTGATACTGGTTCAATACCGGTAATTTTGTGTACTAACTTAGCAAGTGAATTATCTCTAAGTGATTTAAGTTCATATGGCGTAAAACAGATCATAGACAAGACTATTATGTTACCAGAAGATTTAGTTACGGCGATAAGGAGACAGTTGTTATAAAAACAACAAGGTTAGAAGCGATAGTACTGCGTCGAACAAACTATGGCGAGACTGATAGAATATTACAACTTATAACTCCGGAGGGTAAAAGAAGCGTCATGGCGCGAGGAGTTAGGGGAGAAAAAAGTCGCCTAGCTGGTGGAATTGAGCTATTTGCAATTTGTGATGTCGTTATTGGTGAAGGCCGAGGTGAGTTGGGCATTCTATCGTCAGCTCGTTTAATTAAATTTTATAAAAATATAATGACTGATTATGATCGTATGCAGTTTGCGTACTTAGTAATTAAGTTAGTTTCGAGTGCCAGCGAGATGGTCGAAGGGCCAGAATGGTACGATATATTGGCTGAAGTTTTGGCGAGTCTTGATACAATATCTATCCCATTAGATTTAATCCAAACTTGGTTTTACTTAAGACACGCTTCAATAATGGGCTATGAACTAAGTTTGTGGTATGACGATACTGGTAGCAAGTTGCTGCCAGATAAAAAATATAATTATGATGAGTCAGAACGAGGGCTGAAGCTTTCTGAAAATGGTCGCTTAACAGCTGATCATATCAAACTATTAAGATTAATATCAAGCAAATCTATTCGATTACTATTACAAGTTGGAGGAATAAATCAAATTTTGTCGGAATGTTTATTAGTGGCTAGACAACACGCTTCTATTAGTGGTTAATAAAACATAAGTGCTATTGACTTAGATGGTTAAACAGGGCTATTATTGAATTAATATAAAAGAGAAAAATAAACATAAAATAAAGGAGACATGGATGATTCTTTGTCAAAACAATAAAATTAAATTTATATCAATGTTTGTTATTGCTGCTCTAAGTATGGGAGTACTCAGTTTTGTGACTACAACATCAGCTTTTGCAGCCACGCGTTCTTGGGTTGGTACAGCCTGTGCTGCAACTGGTGATTGTTCATGGAGTGAAACTACTAACTGGCAGGGTGGAGTAGTCCCAGTTAATGGTGACAACGTGTTTATAGATAATTTAGGTGCCCCAGATGAATATGGGACATTTATGGATATTGCTAATTTAACCATTGCTAATCTAACGGTTACTGGGGTCCGAAATGCTCCTGATTCGAATATTACTATTGGTGGAGCTCAGGGGTCTAGCTTTACGATAACTGGTAATATAACCTATGCGGCACCTGCCTTAAGTAGCATTCCAAATGGTTATTACGCTGCTCGGCTTTTAGATATTAGCACTCATGATATCACTCTAGCGGGTGATTCAGTGTTCACAAATGTAACAGGAGATACTTCAATAGCTCTTGGCGGTCATAAGCTAACGGTTATTGCAGAAAATGCCGCCGTAGACGATACATATGGTTTCGAATTTCTGATTACAGGTAACGGTACAGTAGAATACCGAATACCAGCAGATGCAGCTTTATTCTTAAACGGTTTAAATAGTTATAGCGGTGTTACAAATTTAGTTAGTATGAATTATGCAACAACTACTGATCAGGACTATACTGGGACTTTCGGAACGTCAGTTATAAACATAGGTGCAGCCGCAAGAATTCTGTATAAAGGTGATGGCAATATAACTATTAATAATAAAATAAATATTACCCCACCTTCAGTCACTGGTACATTCCTAGATAACCAAATTGAGTTCTGGGACGATACAACAAGCGTAGTTTATACTGTTCCAAATATTACTTTACTTGGTAATGCAAGGATTGGCACTTTGTCGTCATCTCAAGGAGGAACGGTTACAGTAAACCTGAACGGAATAATTGCAAATGGTTATTGTATCCAATATGGTAGTGTTAACGATGATGGTATATTCCAAAATGGTCCAGCAGCCTGTGTGGTTGAAGTAGCAGCTCCAGCCGTACCAAATACTGCCTTCAATTTATCACTAGCGAACCCTGTTATTATCCTTGGTTCAGTTATTATGGCAGTTGGTTCAATCTTTGGCATAATGAAAATCCGAAAACAACAATAGATAGTTAAGTATTCACAGTGACTCCCTAACTATGGGAGTCACTGTAGACAAAATAAAAACAAAAATATAAAAGAGGGTTCACATAATGGAAGGCGCTATAGCTCGAAACGTAAGTCTCAGATCATCTGGCAATAAGCCAGTTAGCCAAAGAGACTATAGCTCTATATATATTAGGCCTATCTTTAAGCCAGCAAAAAGAGAGAATATGGTTAAGCAAATATCACGGGTTGTAAATCATAGCCCTGTTATTTCTAATAACCCAGTTATCGATAACACACAAAAACATTATTCTAAATTGACTCCAGTTTATAAGAAATCAGAAACTAACGCAGCCGTTATTTATCCAACGCCAAAGATTAGTAATATTGAATTTGTTAATAATACTCATTCTTCTAAGTCTAATATTATTAATAAAGAGACGTTATTAACACCAAGGCAAATAGCCACTAGAGTATCAGATAATAAGAATATTTTAGTTGAAGATAAGCTAGATAAAGCTAAGCCAAAGAAACTGAAGACAAAATCTATTTATAGATTTGCCTTGACTGTGTTGTTATTATTTTTCATAGTTTTAGGTGGATATGTCGTTGTTGATAGTTTTCTAGTCAATCAAAGAGCTAAGATTGTACTTGCTCAATCACCTCAAAAGTCTTTAGCAGTTGAAACACCTGTTGTTGTTGATAGCGAACCAAAGCCAATAGAAAAATCAACAGATATTGAGCAAAAAGAAACTCCAGTAGCAGCTCCAATTATTAGTATTCCTCTTGATCAACCAAAAAATATTTCTATTGAAAAGATTGGTGTTGATGCTGCTGTTATTTCTTTAGGCCTAGCAAGTGATGGGTCCATTGATACTCCAAAAAGTGCATTCGATGCTGGCTGGTATACTGGTAGTTCAAATCCGGGGTCTGATGGGGCTGCTATTATTGATGGTCATTCAACAGCATCTCATGGTGGTGTATTTGGTAATATTGAAAAGCTTGCTAGTGGTGATCAAATAAAGGTTGAAATGGGGAATGGGACGATAATTAATTATAAAGTTGTTAGTGTAGAAATCATAAATAGGAAAGATGTTGATATGAGTCGTATTATGAAGCCTTATAGTGGTGCTATTAAGGGTCTGAATCTTATTTCATGTACTGGTGATTGGATTGAATTAGAAAAGACACTTGAAAATAGAGTTATAGTTTTTGCAGAACAGATTTAATTATATTTTCACAAATTATTAGTAATTACTACTAAGTTTTTACCTGCTCTTGATATGGTATAATAAGCATTAATTATGAGCGAGAAAAACATCAAGAATGAAAAAATGGAATCAATCGTTAGCTTAGCTAAACGTCGAGGCTTTATTTATCAAGGTAGTGATATTTATGGTGGCATGGCCGGCATGTATGATTTTGGTCCTTACGGAGTTGAGTTATTAAATAATATAAAAGCCGCTTGGTGGAAAGAACACGTTCACAGCCGAGATGACTATTTTGGTTTAGATTCAGCGATGTTCAAGGATCCGCGCGTATGGGACGCATCAGGGCATACTAGTGGATTTTCTGACCCATTATCTGAGTGCAGGAAGTGTAATACTCGAATACGTGTCGACAAAGAGCTCGAAAAGATCGGTTTCTCGGCTGATGAAAAAATGTCAGAAGAAGAATTAAATAAAATTTTCGATGAGCATAAGTCTGAAATAAAATGTGTAAAATGTGGATCAAGCGATTTTACGCCGGTTCGAAAATTCAATCTATTAGTAAAGACTAATATGGGCGATTTTACGGGTAAAAATGATCAACCGGTATATTTGCCTGGTGAGGCTTGTCAAGGTATTTATTTGAACTTCAAAAATGTAGTTGATACTACTAGAGCAAAGATTCCTTTTGGTATTGCTCAAATAGGTAAGGCTTTCCGTAACGAAATCTCACCACGAAATTTTCTATTTCGTTGTCGTGAATTTGAACAGGCAGATACTCAGTATTTTGTACGCCCACAAGAAAATAAAGACGCCTACGAACGAATAAAAAAAGAGCGTTTTGATTGGTATGTTAAGATGGGTATTAAATCCGAAAATCTAAGATGGAAACAACATGAACGACTTGTTTTTTATGCGTCAGATGCTTGGGATATAGAGTATAATTTTCCAACAGGATTTGATGAGCTTGAAGGCGTACATGATCGCACTGATTATGATCTAACGCAGCACTCAAAGTTTTCTGGTGTGGATTTGTCTTATAAGGATCCTACAACTGGTGAAAAATATATGCCATGGATATTAGAGACTTCAGTAGGGTTAGGGCGTATGTTCTTAGCTTTTATTTCGGACGCTTATAACGAACAAGATATGGGCAATGGCGATAAGCGTACTTTCTTAAAGTTATCTTATGATTTGGCTCCAGTAAAATATGCAGTATTTCCGTTGCTTCGAAACAAGCCTGAGCTTGTTGCCAAGGCTCGAGAGGTTTATGAGCAACTAAAGAAGAAATATGTTTGCGAATGGGATGATAATGGCAATATTGGCAAACGCTATCGTCGTCAAGATGAGATTGGTACACCTTATTGCGTCGTAATTGACTTTGATACACTCGAAAACGACACCGTGACCATTCGTGAGCGTGATACGACTGAACAAAAGCGTGTCAATATAAGTGATTTATAAATTCTATGATTATTAGAAATATACTAATTATTATTAGTAGTTTTTTGACTGTTGTGAGCGCCCTGCCATACATAGTTGATGTTGTAAAAGGAAAGACTAAGCCTAGAGTCGTCACTTGGGCTATTTGGTGTGCTTTTAATATTGTTGCCTGTGCTGCGGCTTTTTTTGATAAGCAATATCCAACCGCAATAATGCTATTATCTTCAACTTTTGCTTCCGGGTCTATCGTCATACTTGGTTGGAGAAATGGGGACAAGAAATTTGAGCGCATCGATATTTTTTGTTTGTCTGGTGTTTTGGTTGGGGTAATTTTATGGCAAGTTTTTGACTCACCATCAATTGCAATTATCGCAATGATTATTATTGATCTTATAGCCGGGATCCCAACTACGGTTCACGCTTGGAAGAAACCTCATGAAGAAACATTAATTTCATTTTTCTTAGGTTTCATTGCTTTTGGCTGCACGCTATTGGTACTGGAAGAATGGCGTATCACGGCTTTTGCATACCCATTGTTTCTATTTTTGAACACTTTGAACCTAGTATTAATTATATTTTTTAGACGAAGATTCTTGTCAACAAAAAAACGCTAGTATAGCGTTTTTTTGTAATGTCCCTTTAAAAGTTACTTTTTAACAACTTTCTTAGGTTTCTTAGCTTCTTTCTTTGGTTTTGAAGCACCTTTAGCCATATACTTCCTTTCTCCCGGGTAATAACCCTTGTGCTTATATTATGCGCTTAAGTTTTATAATATCAAGATGTTTTGTAGTAAAATGGTTATTAATGATTATTTATTATACAGATGGAAGCTGCAGCCCAAACCCAGGCGCTGGGGGATTTGCAGTTATTAAAGATGGTAACCCGTTAATTGTCGGTCACGAAGAAATGTCGACTAATATTAGGATGGAAGGTAGGGCCATGATTGCTGCCCTAAAGGATTCTAATGGTGAAGAGTGCCAGATATATAGCGATAGTGAGTTCTGGGTCAACGTTATTACAAAATGGGGCTCAGCATGGGAATCCAATGGCTGGAAGAAAAAAGGTGGAGATATTAAAAATGTCGATTTAGTCAAAGAAGCTTGTCGTTTGTATAGTAACTCAAAAGCTCAATTAGTTTGGGTTCGAGGACACGTTGGTAATATTAGCAATGAGCTTGCTGACGTTTGGGCCAATAAAGCTCGTGAAGAAAAATTGGATGGTGAAGTTGGTTTCTAATTAAGGGACTATTTCGCTATTAATAATATTTGAATAGAATTTAATAAAAAAGAAAGACTGTATGGAAAAAAAAGAATCAACTGATATATTTTTGTGGGCTAACAATATGGACGGAGTTAAAAAAGAATTGGATGTTGAGTTCTTTTTGTTTAATAAACATTTCACTCCATATACAACAAGCTTTTCTAGTGAACTAAATTCTCAGATTAAACCTCTGTTCTTATTTGACTTAATAAATTTTGTAAATATGGGAGCGGGTACAGGTCTAGCGGTACGGGATTTTGAATTATCCGATGGGGAAGATAATGTTTTACTTAGGACTGATTTAGCAAATGTTGGTACGGCTGAAACACTAATTCATTTAATAGAGCACCAACGAAGTGATATTGTAGAGTTCAATGAATCAGAGCATGAATTCAAGCGTATAAAAGGGATATTGGCTAGGTTTACTCATAAATCAAGTCCTGATAAACCGTTTTTTGTGATAAAGCAAATATCACAAGGACAGGTGCTGAAAGGTTCTACTGCTTGGGAATTTCGTGATGGTAAGTTCGGTGCATTCCAGGCTGAGATTGGGTTGAAAGTGCCAGTAGATAACCAGGTATTAATTATAGATAAAGATATTTTTGTTTTTAACCAATCTAAATTTGAACGAATTTTTAATTATGACTATAAGAAACAAGCATTAGCTGATCAAAAAGTAGCTGAAATTGAAAAGCATTTCAAGCTAAGTTTTCCAGATGGTATGGACTTACAGTCAATGGTTCGTGAACGTAAAAAAATTATTAATAAATTACAGAAAATAGAGATTGGCCAAGTTAGCCAAGAACAGGCGATTGAGTATTGCGACAATATGCAGTTGGAATTGATGACTGATGATGCGGGGGCAATAATTATTATGGATGGTAATGATTTAGATATATTTGTAAATCTAATCAATGAAGATTATATGACTACCGAGATAACGAATCGCAGGTTTGAAGTCAAAGCAAAAAAGGTACTTGGTGATCCCGAAGGTGAACCGCCAAGAGGCTAAAAACATTAACCCTATATCGACTAATTAAGTTATAATAGTTAGCAATGAAACAGGGGATGGCACTAGAGATAATGCTTTCGGGAGAAAGCGTGTTACTGACTGGCCCAGCAGGAGCTGGCAAGACATTTGTTTTGAATCAATTCATTAGGATTGCCAAGGATGAAGGTAAACACGTTTCTGTGACTGCTACGACTGGTCTAGCGGCAACTCATTTAGGCGGGACGACGATCCATTCATGGAGCGGTATTGGCATAGATGATAGTCTGGAGCTAGGTTTTCTTGAGCGAATGTCGAAGGGTCGTATGGAGATTATCACTAAGACTGACACTCTGATTATTGATGAGGTCAGTATGCTACACGACTACCGCTTAGATATGGTTGATGAGGTTTGTCGAGCGGTTAGAAAAAAAGATGAACCATTTGGTGGAATACAGGTAATTATGAGTGGTGATTTTTTCCAGCTACCACCAATTAATCGTGGGGATAGCCGAGCTGGTGGGTTTATAGTTAATAGTAAAGTTTGGCAAGAACTTGATCCAACGATTTGCTATTTAGAAGAGCAACACCGTCAAGATGACGAGGTTCTATTAGATATTTTAAATGCTCTTAGGGCCGGGGAATTGAAGCGAAATCATGCAGAAAGTTTATTGGCTAGGGTAGATGTAGAACCAGAGTCAGATGAATTGCTGACTGAACTTCATACAGTTAATGTTGATGTTGATCAAATAAATGAGGCAAAGTTAGAGTTACTTGAAGGTGACGAAGTTTTTTATACACAGTCAGTAAAAGGTGGTAAAAATTACATCGAGTCCTTACAGCGCTCCGTCCTGGCGCCAGCTACATTACACCTTAAAACCGGTGCTCTTGTAATGGCGGTTAAGAATAGTTTGGATCGAAAATATGTGAATGGTAGCTTAGGGAAGGTGATCGATTTTGAGGCCGTGACGGAGTACCCTGTCGTAGAATTTAAGAATGGTAGGGTGATAACGATGACGCCTGATACTTGGGAATTGCGCGATGGAGAAAAGAAAAGGGCCAGTATAACTCAAATCCCACTCCGTCTAGCTTGGGCTATAACTGTTCATAAATCTCAAGGTATGACATTAGATGCTGCTCGGATTGATTTAAGAAAAGCATTTGTTGAAGGTATGGGCTACGTGGCATTAAGCCGAGTAAAGAATTTAGACAACCTATTTTTATCAGGGATTAATCAAATGGCGCTTCGAGTAAGCGAGGATGCTCAGACAATTGACATACTTCTAAGAGACAAGGCAAGTAGAGACAAAAAAAGATTTTCCTATTTGGAGGATAGAGTTAATAGTCGTAAAGAGGAATTACCTAAAAAAACCAAAAAGAATAGTGGCTGGTCAGAAAAGATTGCAAAAATGCGTCAAACTTATCCAAATGCTTATAAGCCGTGGGAAGCAAAGCAGGATGCGCTATTAAAAGAGAAATTTCAGAATGGGGCGACTATCAAAGAGCTAAGTGATTTGCTAGGTCGTCATGAGGGCTCTGTTACTATGAGACTTCAGAAGCATTTTGGCGAAGATATAGTATCATAGTTATATATGAATATTGATTATCGGCCACTTTCAATGGTTGTTACTGAGAAAGAAATTCTTAGCTACAAAATACTTAATAATGATCATAAATTTTATTTAAGAATAGATAAAAAGTATATAATTGGTGCTCTTATCGTGGCGGCAGTTGTTTCATTAATCGTTTCATTGTTATATGAATATGGCTTTGCGCTAGTTATAGGTTCGATTTTTTATGTGGGGCCTGTTATAGCTATAGCCTTTATTGTTTATGGGATCCAAATCTATAATTGGACAACCTATATCCGGCTGCATACTTTTGCCGTAGTAAATGGGTTTACTATTCAAAATATTATATATAGTCCTCCTTATAAGGGGCTAATTTTTGATATTGGCGGTAGTCGTATGGCATCTAATGTTTTGTCTTCCACTAAGCCGATGACTTTCCAGATTGGAAACTATAGTTATGTGATTGGTAGTGGCGATGATAGAACCACCTATAGCTATGGCTTTGTTGTTATTCAGCTTGATCGTAATTTGCCGCATATGGTTTTAGACTCAAAGAAAAATAATTCAAAAGTTTTTGGCGTAAGCTTTAGTAATCTACCAGTATCTTTTGATAAAGATCAGGTATTATCTCTAGAAGGGGATTTCAATAATTATTTTACACTTTATGCACCGGAAAAATATAAAAGTGACGCACTGTATGTTTTTTCGCCTGATTTAATGGCCTTATTTATAGATGAGTCGATGTCATTCGACGCTGAGATTATAGATAATGAGTTATACATATATTCTAGGGATACGTTCGATGTTTTTAATATTGCTTTGTTGCAAAAATTATTTTCGATAGTTGACAGCGTAGGCGCTAAGACTATTCACCAGACAAGCAGGTATAAAGATGAGAAAGTTGATAAGACTCTAGTTAACCAGGTATCTGATTCAGGCCTTAGACTAAAAAAACGATTTTCTTTATCAAAAATTATTTCTATCGTTGTTGGTATTATGGTAATTATAATAATAGCCATTAGGCTGATGGCTATATTTACAGATTTTAGAATTAATATTTTATAAAGCGTTATAATTAAATGTACACACTATGGTAGATTTAAAACGAAACAATAAATTCAATGACAGTTTTTTTTGGGGTGCCTCAATTTCTGCTCATCAGGTTGAGGGAAACAATCATAACCAATGGACAGTTTGGGAATTAGAAAATGCCAAAGTTAGATCTGTCCAATCTGAATACAAGATAGGGGACTATGTTAATTGGGATAAGATAGAATCTCAAGCCAAGGATCCAAATAATTATGTATCAGGTAGTTTAGGCAATCATTATAAGTTTTTTAAAAAAGACTTTGATCTTCTCGGCAAAATGAACATGAACGCCTTAAGGTTTAGTATTGAATGGTCAAGAATAGAGCCCCAGGATGATGCATGGGACATTGATGAGATTAAACACTACAAAGAATATTTGGATGAGTTAAAACTTAGGGGCATTGAACCAATAGTGACGCTATTCCATTTTAGTTTGCCGACATGGTTCGCCGAAAAGGGTGGTTTCGAAAAAAGAGCAAATATTAAATATTTTAGTAGATTTGCTAAAAAAATATTAAGTGAATTAGGTAGTAGTATAAAATATGTAATAACTATTAATGAGCCTGAAGTTTATTGCTTTGAAAGTTATTATTCCCAAAATTGGCCACCAGCAAAACGGAGTCTTTATAAATATTTGCAAGTAATTAATAATTTAGCTTGTGCTCATCGAAAAGTATCTAAAATTATTCATAGAATTAGCTCTGATTATAAAATTTCAATTGCAAAAAATTCAGTTTATTTCTATGCCGGTGACAATGCATGGTTAAGTCGGCTCAGCGCAAAACTAATGTGCTATGTGCAAGATGGTTATTTCATTAGTAAAGTTATAAAACATTGTGATTTTTTGGGTGTGAATTATTACTTTAGTGATAGGGTATATGGCTATAGGGTCCATAACCAAGATCAAAAATTATCTGATCTTAACTGGAGCATGCAGCCCGGCGATATCCAGCACGTGCTAGAACGTTTGTATTTTAAGTATAAAAAACCAATTATCATCACTGAAAATGGCGTAGCTGATTCTGGTGACATTCATAGAAAATGGTGGATCACTCAGACTATTATTGCTATGCAAAATGCTATGAAAAATGGTGTCGAACTGGATGGTTATTTGCATTGGAGCCTGATTGATAATTTTGAGTGGGCCTTTGGCAAATGGCCAAGATTTGGCTTAGCTCAAATAGATTATAAAACAGGAGAGCGTAAGTTAAGACCTAGCGCAATTTGGTTTGGCGGTGTAATCAAAAGGATAAGAAAGAAATAATTATGAATAGTCCATTTGCTAAAAATGATATAAAGATTGCAGTTATCGGTGGCGGTACCGGGAGCTTTACTATGTTGTCAGCTCTAAAACCGCATACTAAACAACTAGCTGCAATTGTTAATATGGTAGACGATGGTGGCAGCACTGGAATATTACGCGACGAGCTGGGAACGCTACCTTCAGGTGATGTTAGGCAATGTCTAGTAGCTTTAAGCGATTCCCCCAAGGTTAGAAACTTATTTGATTATCGATTTGAAGAAGGGACTTTTGAAGGGCATTCTTTTGGAAATATATTGCTAACTGCACTTGAGAAAGTGTGTGGTAGTTTTACTGAGGCTGTCGCAACTGCTTCTGATATATTAAGGATTAATGGTGTTGTTATACCCGCAACACTTGATGATGTCCGTCTAAAAATGGAATGGTCTGATGTCAGTACAATACTACACGGCGAAAGGGTTATAGACTCAAATTATTTTAAACATGATCCTCGTAAGGCAACTTTATCATTAGTACCGGCTGCTTTAGCTAACCCAATGGCGATTTCGGCAATTGAACAGGCTGATATGATAGTAATTTCGCCCGGTGATTTATATACATCTTTAGGGCCTTTACTTATTATTGAAGGGATTGCCGAGGCTTTAAAAAGAACTGATGCATTATGCGTATATGTGTCTAACTTAGTTACGAAAAGCGGACAAACAACAGGTTTTGATGTCAGTGATCATGTTAGCGAGATCGAGAGGTTTGTTGGTAGCTCTTTTGTTGACTACGTTCTTTACAATAAACAAGTTCCAGACAGAAAAATACTTCAAAAATATAAAAAAGAAGGCGCATCAATAGTCAAGGCCGACCAATCGAAACTTGATACGGCAACATACAAATCTATTGCTGGTAATTTCTTGGGCAAAATGGCAGATACTAAAAAATCTGATAAATTGATTCTAAAAGCGCGTTCCCTGATCCGCCATGATTCTGAATCAGTGGCACAGGCGCTTATTGATCTCTACTTAAATATCAAAAAATAAGTGCATAATCATAGCTAAAAATACTATATCACGGGAGTTGTGCAATTTTTTTCTTATCTTAAAGATTAGAGGTTATCCACAAAGGTGTGAATAACTATTAGCACTATGGGGATATTTAAAATAAATAGGGTATTGTAGTGGGTAATATTGGGTAGTATAGTAAACTTAGTGGAAAAAAGTGGGTAACACCACAAAAAAACAAACACCACTAACATTAAAAAAATAAACTAAACGGAGCCAATAGCTAATACAACCATGGCAAGTATAGATTATTTCGAACGAAAGCTTGACGATAAGCGTCGGTTAACTATACCGACAGAACTTCGAAATGAATTTATCAGCGGGGTAGTAATAACTAGAGGTTTTAACCAGTACTTACATCTTTATCCAAAATATATTTGGGACAAGGAAGTCGAGTCAGCGCTAGGTGGCAGTATTCTCGATGAGAAGATAGCTGATCTTAACGTTAAATTTAGGCTAGGTAAGACTGAAGCGGAACTTGATCAGAAACAGGGTCGAGTTACAATTGAGCAGCATTTATTAGATTATGCTGGTATTGACCGCGAGTTAGTTGCAGTCAGGGCAGGCGCATATTGGCGCATTTTACCGCCCAAAGTCGAAGTTTAGTTTAGAAAATCTGGCAGTCGTTCTTTAAAAATTGGACATTAAGGACAAGAAAACTCTCGAGATCAACTATCTGGTAGTTAGGCGGTGGGCTACGGAACCACTTTAAAAAAACCGCGTACCTTATTCAAAAAACACACCTCCCAAATAAACTCCACCTCACACATAAGTCTCTCAACCGAATAATTAAAACAAATTGCGATTGCCACAGGTAACCAATGCGATAATTGTTCGGAAACTTATCAAAAACAAACACATGCGAAAACAAAAAGCTATAGCTACCAGTTAGGTGATCTCGAATCGAATCTTATGTTATTATAAGATGAGATGAGTATAAAAGAACATCCACCACAAGTACTACATGTTCCAGTCTTGTTAGAACCGACACTTGATCTACTTAAACCAAAATTAAATGAGAATTATCTCGATTTAACAGCTGGTTACGGTGGTCATGCTAGTCGAATTTTAGATATTACTGGTAACTATGCCGAATCTGTTTTGGTTGATCGTGACGATTACGCGATTGAGCGTTTGAAGTCATTATCAGACAAGGGAGCTAGGCTATTGCACGCTGACTTTGTTACTGCTAGTAAGCAATTAATAGAGGAAGGGCAAAAATTTGATATTGTATTAGTTGATTTGGGGGTGTCATCACCACAGCTCGATCAGAGCGAACGAGGGTTTTCCTTTACAAATAGCGGTCCGCTAGATATGCGTATGGACAGAAGTCAGGTTTTAAGTGCTGAAAGGCTCGTAAATACTGCTTCAGTTGAAGAATTAACGCGTATTATAAACCAGTATGGCGAAGAGCCAATTGGTTTAGCTAGATCAATTGCTTTTGCAATTGTAAAAAATAGACCAATATATACAACTGGGGAACTTGCATCTCTGATACAGCATAATTATCGTGGCAAATGGAAGAAGACTCATCCGGCCACTCGTACCTTTCAATCACTCCGTATCGTAGTAAACGACGAGCTAAAGCAAGTCGAAGATATGTTACCACTACTGCCAAAACTTTTGAAGAAGGGTGGCCGTGTGGGAGTAATTAGCTTTCATAGCTTAGAAGACAGATTAGTCAAACGTTATTTTAAAGAACAGTTTGAGGCTGGTTTTGAAGCTGAATTTCAGACACTGACTAAAAAGCCAATTGCCGGAGACACTGAAGATGTTTACAACCCGCGATCTCGTAGTAGTAAACTACGGGGTGCAGTAAAAAAATAAAACAAAAACAAAAAAAAAGAAAGGGCAAAACACCATGCCAATACACATACCAGTAAAGTGTGCAGACATAGCTCAAACAGTTATTGTCCGCATTAAGTAATGTACTAAACGCCTCATCCCTTATTCGTAGGGGGTGGGGCTTCCTAAAATAAACATAAATAGAAAAAAATAAACATAATGTCTTACCAGCGTACTCAAAATTTCGTTAGTCGTCGCCAACAAAATTGGTCTCGAAATCAAAATACTGTTGCTTTTGTTTCAGCTATTAAACTAGGACCTGTAACTCATACTGTGCTAATAGCATTAATGATAACTGTCTTAGGGTTGATATATTTGACGCAAGCAACCAAAGCGACTGGTTATGACTACGCAACTCAAAAAATTGATAGTCAAATTGCAGAATTAAATATTCAAAAAAGTGATCTAGAAGTTGAAAACGCAAGGTTAACTGCTCTAGAGACGATTAAGAGTAGTAATGTAGCCACAACAATGACGACTCCAGCTTCTACAGATTATATTCGTTAGGATTACTATGGAGTTAGAATTACAAAAAGGTAGTCGGTCAAAATTATTGGCTGCTTTTATGTTCGCTGTAATATTTCTATTTGCAGCCAGATTATTCTATCTTCAGATTATTCAGCATAATTATTATGTTGGAGTTGCCAAGAGTGAGCAAGTAAAGAGATTGAATATACCTGCAAAACGTGGGTTAATTTTTGCTTTGAATGGGGAATTACCCGTACCCTTAGTGATGAACCAGACGATATACACTGTTTTTGCTGATCCACAAACTGTTGAGGATGATGAAAAAATTATAGATGTTATTAAAAAGGTTGCTGGCGGAAATGCTAGGGCGGATTTACAAACTTTACTTGATAAGAAGGCTAGTCGATACCAGATATTAGCTACCAAAATTACAAGGGTTCAAGCCGATAAGATAAAATCTGAAAATCTAAGAGGTATTGGCTTTCAGGAAAGTACTCAAAGAGTTTATCCAGAAGCCTCCCTTGCTTCGCATGTGCTTGGTTTTGTTAATGATGCAGGCGAAGGACAATATGGCATAGAAGGTGGGCTAAATGATCGATTAATTGGACAGGATGGTATGCTTCAATCTGTTACTGACGTTAGAGATATCCCGCTGACTATTGGGGATAATAACATCAATAAACCTGCCATTGATGGAGAGAATATTGTACTTAGTATTGACACCAACATCCAATCAAAAGTCGAGCAATCATTAGTTGAGGCGGCTGAAAGGATTGGCGCTACAGAGGTGAGTGCTATTGTAATGGATCCTCAAAGCGGTAAGGTTTTGGCTATGGCAAATTTACCAAAATATAATCCGGCAGAGTTTAATAAGGTGCAGGATATTAATGTTTATAATAACAACGTTATCTCGCTACCATATGAGCCGGCTTCAGTTATGAAAACATTTACAATGGCAACAGGGATAGATAAGGGAGCAATTAGCCCTAGCGCTACATATGTTAATAAGGACTTTATTGTTGTAGAGGATAAAATTATTAATAATTCATCTAAAGGTCTTGGCACTGTCCTAAGTTTTCAACAAGTATTGAATTGGTCTCTAAATACAGGCACGGTAACGGTGTTCCAAAGGTTAGGTGATGGTGAAAATATCACTAGAGGATCAAGGGAGATAGTCTATGATTATTTCTATAATAGATTTAGGCTGGGACAAAAGACTGGGATCGAGTTGGCTAATGAATCATCGGGCATAATAATATCTCCAGATGAAGTTGAAGGTAATGCGGTTAGGTATTCAAATATGTCGTTCGGTCAAGGACTGGACGTTACAATGCTTCAAACAGCATCGGCTTTCTGTTCGATAGTTAACGGTGGAAATTACTATAAACCGACTGTAGTTGCGGGCACCCTTAATAAAGAAGGTGTTTTTTCAAAAAATGAAACTGTAGCATTGTCTCAACCAATTTCAAAGTCAACAGCTGATCAGGTGCGAACAATGACACATGTTACAAGGACTTATAATTCATCAAAAATTGATAAGCCTGGTTATTATCTTGGTGGTAAGACTGGAACAGCCGAGGTGCTTGTTGACGGTTCATACTCAAATGACGGCGGGGCAATTGGAACATATTTAGGTTATGGAGGTAGTGAAGAACTATCCAGATATGTCATAATGGTTAAAGTAGCCAATTTAGGAAAGGTCTTTAGGGGCGCTCAAGAGGCCGGACCGATATTCACAGATATTTCAAATTGGATGATCGATTATTTAAAATTACAACCAAAGGGGTAGAAACGAATATGAATCAATCACTAGCAGAACTAACTAAAGGATTAATCTCTTTGTTTATGTTGAGCTTGGGCGGCTTTTCATTGGCTATGTTAATAACGCCAATATACACTTATTTTGCATATAAATATAAATTCTGGAAAAGACAAAGAACAGTTAGTACAACTGGTGAAAAGTTGACAGTATTTAACAAATTACATGAAGAAAAATTTAAACGAAATATTCCAGCTTCAGCAGGGTTAATATTTGTTACGGCTATTACAGCTATGACATTGGCATTTAACTTGAACCGGGGGCAAACCTGGTTACCATTGGCGGCCCTAATAGGTGGAGCTATAGTCGGTATTATTGATGACTTTATAAATGTTAAGGGCGATGGAAGCGGTGTAGCAGGACTAAGATCTAGTATAAAATTTGCTATGATTACGGCTATTGGGTTTGCTTTAGGCTGGTTCTTCTTTTACAGGTTAGGGTTCTCAAGTATCCATGTTCCATTTATTGGTAGTTTTGAATTAGGGTTTATGATAATACCAGTATTTGCTTTTGCTGTTGTTGCAACCAGTAATGCAGTAAACATAAGCGATGGGTTAGATGGGTTAGCCGGAGGTCTATTGACTATTAGCTTTGGGGCATTCGGTATTATAGCTTTATTCCAATCCCAAATGTTATTAGCTGGTTTCTGCTTTACTGCAACAGGCGCCTTGCTTAGCTATCTCTGGTTTAATATTTATCCTGCTCGTTTTTTTATGACTGATGTTGGTAGCTTCTCTGTTGGCACGGCGCTTGGTGTTGTTGCGATGTTAACTAACACTCTATTTTTACTACCAATAATCGGTATAGTTTTTGTTGCTGAAGCTGGGTCAAGTTTAATTCAGATATTTAGTAAGAAGGTGTTTAAACGAAAAATATTTATTTCTGCACCATTTCACCAACATTTACAGGCAATCGGTTGGCCAGAGGTTAAGGTTACTATGAGACTTTGGGTAATAGGGTTTGTTGCAGCATTTATTGGAATCTTGCTAGCTCTAACTGGAGGCGTAATTTAAGTGAGACAATCCGGAGATAAGACGCTGGTTGAGTCTGTGTTTGAAGATAATAAATCTGATAGCTTGATATTATCTCGTTCTCATCGTCCAGATTACCAAATAGTCCTGTTTATGGGATTATTGATGTTAATTGGGTTAGTGGTGATTTATGCGATTGGGCCTCAAAGGGCAAATGTCTTGAATAATGCCTACGGCAGTGATTATAGTCAAACATATTTCTTTTTTAAACAAGCAGCAAGTTTATTTGCCTCACTTATTGCTTTCGGTGTAATGTCAGTAATTTCTTTAAAATTTCTAACGAAGAATGCATATATCTTGCTTATTATATCTTTAGTTTTGTGTTCGCTGCTTGCTATTGCTGGGTTTTTAAACCTAGATATTGCTCAGAAATCTTTAGGCGCTACTCGTTGGCTAAATTTAGGAATACTAGGGAGCTTCCAGCCTTCTGAGGCTCTTAAGTTCGCGCTATTGATATATGTGTCTATGTTCCTTGGGAATAAATTAAAACAAGGAAGACTAAATAATTTTAAAGAATCATTGCTCCCACTAGCTATTATCTATTTTATATCGATTATTTTTGTTGTTGTGATTCAAAAAGATTTAGGAACTGGCATAGCGCTTACTAGTATTATCCTTTGTATATTGCTGGTTGGTAAGATAAATATTAAAAATACTTTAATTATTATTGGCGCACTATTGTTAATGGGTTTGGCTGCAGTAGCTACATCTCCTCATAGGGTTGAGCGTATTCTGACATTTTTCAAAGGAGATAGTTCAGCCGCTTACATTAATGACGACAATAATTATCATGTTGAGCATGCTAAATTAGCTATTGGTTCAGGTGGGTTATTTGGTGTAGGGATAGGCAATAGCGTTCAAGCTACTGGATATCTTCCTGAGTCAATAAACGATTCCGTCTTTGCTATTATTGGAGAGACATTTGGTTTTATAGGGTTATCTGTAATATTAGCGCTATTTATGTCATTACTACTAAGAATCTTAAAAATTATGGACTGTCTACAAGACACGAGACTAAGATTATTAACAGCTGGGGTTTTTGGTTGGTTAGGCTCTCATGTTATGCTTAATATAGCATCAATGATAGGGTTGGTGCCGTTGACTGGAATTACATTGCCATTACTTAGTTTAGGTGGAACGAGCATGTTGTTTATTTCATCAGCTTTAGGTCTAGTATTTCAGTTATCAAAATACACTGTTCATTCGTCAAAATTAAAGGAGATGCACCATGAGGATTTTAGCAGTCGGCGGAGGATCGGGGGGTCACGTAACTCCAGTCGTAGCCGTTTTGGGCGAAATTAAGAAGAGAAATAAGTCAGCTCAAATTAGGTTTTGGTGTGATTATAAGTTTTTTTCCCAAGCCAAATCAATTGTAAATCATTTTGATAATAAAATTGCAGTTAGTTCTATTGTCGCTGGTAAATTAAGGCGTTATAACCATGTATCGGTTATGAAGCAATTATTATGGCCATCTGTGGTGTTGCTAAATATTCGAGATATTATTTTTGTTGTTGTCGGATTTTTGCAGAGTTTTATTAAACTTATTTTATGGCGACCAAATGTTATTTTTGCAAAAGGTGGATATGTTTGTTTACCAGTTGGGTTTGCTGCCCATTTATTAAATATTCCATTAGTGATTCATGACTCTGATGCTCATCCTGGCCTTACCAATAGAATATTGGGTATTTGGGCTAAATCAATTGCTACCGGTGCACCTCTTAAATATTACTCATATTCAGACAAAAAAGCTGTTTATACAGGTATCCCAGTATCTGACGATTTTTATGAATATTCTGCAGCCCAAAAAGAGCAGGCGAGAGAGAAGTGGGGATTATCATCCAGTCGGCCATTAATTGTTATTACTGGTGGTGGGTTAGGGGCTCAAAGGATAAACGATGCAACCGTAGTAGCATTAGATGATCTTCTGCATTTAGGATCGGTCGTTTTAATATCTGGAGTAGGGCAGTATGACGAATTAAGGTCAATTGTTCCGCCAAACGGGAAAAGATTTCAACTACACTCATTTATTTCTAAAGATATAGCTTCTCTGTTAGGGGCTGCTGATGTTGTGATTACTCGAGCTGGGGCGACAACGATTTTTGAACTTGCCGCTTTAGTCAAGCCGACGATATTAATTCCTAATGGCAAGTTAACTGGTGGCCATCAATTAAAAAATGCAGCCGTTTACGCCGAAAAAGATGCCGTAAAAGTGATTAATGAAGAAGAAATGTTATCGGATCCAAAGATATTGGCATATACAGTGCGGGAAATATTGCATGACCCAGTTTCATCTCATAAGATGGCTCAAAGATTTGCAGAATTTGTTAAACCAAATGCTGCAAGTGATGTGGCTGATATGATTATTTCTAGTATCAAATAAGCTATAATAAACATAGCCAATATGAAACTTTTTAATAAAAAATCTAGTGATATCCCCAGACGCAGGTTAACTGTTGATAGTCAGGTTGAGACTGAGCTTTCTGGATCATATCGTCGTAACCAGACATTACCAGGGTTTACTGCCTCACAGTCATCAGTAAGGGTAAAAACTCATCACTTATCTATTAAGCGTCGTAAGGTTATGGCTGGCCTAGGGATTGTTCTGCTATCGGCAGCTATATTATGGTTACTTATAAGTAATTTTACGGCGCGTGTATTGATTGTATCTTCGGATGTCTCTTCATCGGATCAATTTGATAAAAAGATATATGAGAAAGTTATCCAAGAATATTTAGACATCAATCCAACGGCTAGGTTTAGGTTCTTTTTAGATCAATCCTCTTTATCTAAGTATGTAGTTAATAAATTGCCTGAAGTTGGTACCGTTAAGCAACAAAATATGGTTTTTGCCGGTGAGACTAGTTTTGACATAAAAATGAGAAAACCATTGGCTAGTTGGTTAATAAACGGTAAGCAGCATTTTGTTGATTCAGACGGCATGTCATTTGATAGGAACTACTTTGAGGCGCCAACCGTCCAAATAGTCGATAACAGCGGCGCATCAGTACAGTCGGGCTCTGCTATTGTCAGCCAGAGATTCCTGAGTTTTGTCGGGCTTGTAATATCTAGGTCAGCTAATAGTGGCTATACGGTTTCTCAGGCTATATTGCCAGTTGATAAGACTAGGGAACTGGACGTAAGGATAAAAGAAGGGGACTACTTAGTAAAATTATCGATAGACCGTCCGGCAGGGGAGCAAGTAGAGGATATGGCTGCTGCTATAAAATATTTTGATAGCAAACAAATTAAGCCAGAATACATTGACGTTCGAGTTAGCGGAAAAGCATTCTATAAATAATAAATAGGGCACTATTCTTCTATTCTTCCCTATGTTCTATATTTGTTCTATTTATTAAATATTTATGTAAATATTAAAAAAACATATTTTGATATCAAATAAACAAAAAAGCAAATGGTTAATGATTGGGAAGAGAATAGTGGGGGCTGTGGAAAACATTAAGGTCATCAACAATAGTGACAACATAATTGTATATATAGTAAGTTTTGACTATTAACTACATAACAAATATAAATAGTAGATATATAAATTAATAGAGAAATATATCCAATCAAACATATGATCAGCCCCCTATTTAAGGTGCAGAAGTGCTAATGTCTAATATAGCAGACACATGCTAACTCATCTATTAACAATATATCCAATGTCGTAAAAGATATATTGTGCGACATTAAGTCTATGTTTTATTTATGCATAGTTAATCAACTTATTTATTATTAAATCTACCCGTATGTCTACTATTCTCACAATGCGTTATGTAAACTTACTGCTGCGTTTTGGTTTGTGCTGGTTTTATGGCTATTTTATATGAATTTGGATTTTCATTATTTATTCATATTTTTGTAAATTGGTTCAAGTATTTTGCCAGCTGGTTTATCAAAGCCTTCCAGATGTTTTAGTCTATATTTAAAGTGTTCTATATTTGTTCTATTCTGTTTGGCATTAATCTGGCCTATTGAAACTATATAGGCTTACCTATTTAGTATGATCAATGTGTAATACGTTATCAGATGAGCCATTGTTTATATCAGTGTTGATTATAGGCTTTGTAGATTGTGGCTCAGCGGTTATTTTATAGCTATTATTACTTGGGTTTGGCGCTTGAGCTGGATTGTTCTGACTAATTTGCTCGCCATTAAATACTTTTGGTTTTCGCTTACGATTCCTTTTTCTTTTAGGCTTAGGAGTGTCTAAATCTGTATCTGTTACAACAGGGGTGGGATTTTGTACGCTCTGCCCTACAGGAGCTTGCTTGGGAGCTTCACTAATTGGCTTGATGCCATTAGGCCATTGTGGTTGCACCTGCGGCTTAGGCTGTCTCTGGAGGTTCTCTGGTGGCCTAATTGCATCAGCGATCTCTTTTTCAATGTCTGCTCGTGGGCGGCTGTAATAACGTCTGGTATTTTCTATAATATGACCAGTGTTGTCTATCTGTGGGGTTGGTAAGGTTAGGGTTGAGGCATTAAATGCTGGAGATTTCTCTCCTTTAATAACCATATTAATAACAAAGTTTCGGTTGTGCATTTGTAACAGGTCATTTGGTTCAAACTCTGGTTCAAATTGTTTTCCTAGAATTGGAGCATCATCAGCTGATACCCTAAAGCAGATAACTGTACCAACGTTACCAAAGACGGCATCACGGACTGTTTCGCTCATTTGACTAATGTATTGGTTAGCTACAGTTAGATTAAGACCGTACTTACGTGATTCAGATAGAATTGTAGCAAACGAATCCGTTGCAAAGTTTTGGAATTCGTCGACATATAGATAAAAAGGTCGTCTGTCTTCAACATGTTCAATGTCGCTACGACTCATTGATGCTAACTGTATTTTCGTAACTATAAAGGCTCCTAGGATAGCAGCATTGTCTTCGCCGATTAACCCTTTAGATAGATTGACAATTAGGATCTTACCTTCATCCATAATCTTTCTAATATTGAAGGTAGATTTTGGTTGACCGATAATATTTCTAATTATTGGGTTAGCAGTAAATGCACCGACTTTGTTTAGAACCGGGGAGATTGCTTCGGCTACGAACTTTTCATTCCAACTGGCAAATTCGTATTTCCAGAAGTTTAAGACGACGGTATCTAGACAATAGTCTAATGTCTCGCTGCGGAACTTTTTGTCAGTTAGCATCCTGGTTATATCTAACATAGTAGTAGATGGACGGTCTAGCAAAGCTAGGATGGTGTATCTTAGGATGTATTCAAGCCTTGGGCCCCAGCTTTCACCGAACATTCTTTTCAAAACTCCGATAACTTCAGAGCTAATATTAGATTTTTGGTTAGGGTTAGTAACTTCTAAGGGGTTAAAGCCTAATGGATAAGATGTATCAGCTGGGTTAAAGTAAACCACATCGTTCATTCGGCTTCCAGGTATAAAGCGCATGTTGTTGACTGCAAAATCTCCGTGTGGGTCGATAATAGCGTAACCATGCCCATGGAAAATATCACTTAAAGCAAAGAGTTCTAGCGTACCGCTCTTTCCTGCTCCAGTTTGTCCAATTATATAAACATGTCTAGAACGGTCTGATCTTAACATTCCAAACTGGTGGTTGATACCTCGGAAGTTGGTCATACCAAAGGCGCTAATATTCTCATCTATAGCTGGGTTACCAGTGATGATTGGGAGCTTTGAAGGTGGTTCAGCGCTTTTACTACTTGCCCATACAACATTCGGAGTTTCAACGTTAGTGTGTGGCAAATGGAAAACGCTGGCTAACTCTTCAATATTTAATATAAATCCGCCGCGACTGCTAAATGTCCTAGATTTATAAGGTAGAATATCTTCTTTTTTAAAGCTGGCTGATGACATTTTGAAACCATTTAAGTTTGTACTGTTAAATTGTTTAAAAGTACCAACAATAGCCTGCATTCTTAATCTAGCGTTAACGGTGCTCTCACCTAGATAGACCAGGCGCATTTTTACCTTATAGCCAAGTTTAGTCGCTTTCTTCTCTGCTTCAGCTATACGGGTTTTATCCCTGTCACTTATTTCTTTTACGACAGTACCTGTTTTACTATCATCGGGTGGTATCCATAGAGCGCTTAATAGTTTTCCAAACCAGGAGAGGCTCTCGCCACTAATTAGGCCAGACTTGCCTTTTTTAACACTTTTAATCCAGTGGTCGGAATCTTTGTGCCAACTATCAGCAATTGGCCTTACTAGTATTTGCACCCAAACTTCTTCACCGGTTGATTCTAGCTTTGCTAAAGCACCAGTGATTCCAGCTAATGGGTCGACTTCAAAGTTCTGGAAAGTTTTAATAGGTAGCATCTCATTAACAGATAGAGTTATCTCTGATGAATAGACTACACTATGTTCTCTTTCATGGGTTATGTAGTCTTCTTCGGCCTTTCTAATTTGAACACTAGGATATTGAGAATATATTTGGCCTTCGACAAAGCTACGTAATGTTCTTGGAACCCAAACATAAAAACGGATCTGTCCATTGACAGATGCAATTTCAAAACTTAGGTGCTCCTGAAAGCCATCATTGAGCTTTAGCTCTTCTTTGTCTCTTAATATACCATGTAGACTAGCGAATAGTTGTTCGGCTGCAAGCTCACTCTTGTCATTAGCTTTTGGTATCTCAAGAATTAATAGATCGCTTTCAACTTCTTGAAACTTCTCTACGTTACGATAATTTCGCCACGTTAATAAAGCCAAAATGGTTACTATTGGCAACCATACATACCATTGCAATAGAAAATTTATAATAGAAGACAATATACCCATGGTTTACTTCCTTATTGTCTCATTTAAAGCGCAACTTGACAATGTTAGTTTGAGGTTGGCTCAAAGGTATAAGTGGCTTTTGCAACACGCTTGAACTGAGGCTTACTTTGTAGGTTTAATAAGATAGTTGTCTCTTTAACTTGACGACTAGCTAGAACACGCTTGACGATTTCATCTCGATGTAATGGAGTATCTGATTTCTTTAGAACATCAGCAATTATATCTGATACTGTTCCTCGGTTGAATCCCCAACTGATTAAGGCATAAATGCCGCGGCCAATTAGGACAAACCTTGAATCTTTAATCAACTCATTGTGAATAGCTTGGGTTGTAACATCTTTTCGTTTGAAACTACTATCTTTAATTGATTCAGCTATTTCAGAGAAATGCATTGGTTTCTCATTTTCGACTAAAACAACATAGATTTTATCACGAATATTCTTAGGGTTAACAGTTGGCCATTTTAATAGTCCCCAGCTGTCTTTTAAGTGGGCTAGCATTTTTGAAATACTTGCAAGGCCACGAACGTAATTAGGGTGTTCATAAGATAATTTATTATGAAGCTCCTCTATAGTTAGTGGCTTACCATGTTTTTTAATGGTTGCTAGAATATTGTCAACTTCGCTACGGATCTTTTTCTCATCACCGTATTCACGAATAGCGACGCTGTGAAAATAATTGTCACTCTCATTAATAACAGTAAGATTTGGGGCTAGCTCGGCTATAAAAGCGACATGAGCACGTTCGCGTTGGTCAGTAGCTTTATTTAATAGAGCATCAGTTAAGTCTTGTACTCTGGCAGCACGGCCTAAGTCACTAAGTGTTCTAATAATTACTTTTTCAATTATTGCAATTGATGGTATTTTGCCATTTTCTGCAGCCATTTTAAGGCGGATTAGAATAGCCTTTTCAAGTTGGCGAACACGCTCGCGAGTAATGCCAAGTAATTCACCAATTTGCTCTAGAGTTTCTCTTCGGTCATACAAACCAAAACGACGTGTTATAATTTCACGTTCGCGTTCCTGATCAATAGTAGCTAATATTTCATTAACATTAGATTTCAGGTCAATTTTTTGCTCTTTTTCAGCTGTGCTATTCATAATCTTGTCTTTCTTTCTCGCCACCACAGAGATAATTTTTATATAAGATATATTTATATTGTAAAAGATTGTTTTTATAATGTCAAGTATTGTTTATACTCAATTTATTATAACATTAAATAGACACTATATGTAAATAGTAGTATGGGACTTTTATTATTTCTTCTTTGTTGTACGGCTTTTCTTTTGGGCTTTGCGAATAATACGTCTTCTTTTGCCAGTTGGAGCATCTTTTAACAGATCAATAGCCTGTTGGTGGGTAATGGTTGCTGGCTCAGTATCTTTTGGTATTTTTGCATTTTTTGTACCATCGGTTATATATGGTCCATATCTACCTTTTAATACTTTTATACCATCACCAAAATCGGCAATATTCTTTTCAGCTTCAGATATAATCTTATTTTTATATAACTCTGTAGCCTCTTCGAGCGTAATAGTATGTGGATCAAGTGGCTTAATACTGACGAATAATTTGCCAACTTGAATATATGGGCCAAATCTGCCGACGTTTGCCTTGATAACTTCACCATCTATAGTCTCTCCGACTATACGAGGGAGCTCAAAAGCTCGCAGAGCTTCTTCTAGCGTGACAGTTTCTATCTTACGATTAGCTGGCATTGGTGCAAATTGTGGTTTTTCTTCCTCTTTATCGCCACTTCCGAGTTGTAGCATCGGTCCAAAGCGTCCAAACCTTGCAAGTACTGGCTTGCCTGTTTTAGGGTCAATCCCGATTTCTCTAGCTTGAGCAACTGTACTACGGTCAATTCCGCCAGATTGTTCAATTAATTTATGGAATGGTATATAGAAACCATCAAGCATTATATTGCGAGCTAATGCCCCAGCTGCAATTTTATCTAGGTTAGCTTCAGCTTTAGCTGTAAAACCGTAGTCAACTATTTTTTCAAAGTGATTTGTTAGAAAATCGCTTACTACTTCTCCGGCCGGGGTTGGGACAAGTTTACCTCGGTCTGATCCAGTTTTTTCGGTTACGATTTCACGTTTGATAGCATTCTTTTTTAATTCTAAGCTGATAATTTCGCGAGCATTGCCTTCATCTTCGCCTTTTTCGGCATATCCCCTAACCTGCACTGTATTAATAATAGTGGCGTAAGTTGATGGACGACCAATGCCTAATTCTTCTAGTTTCTTGACTAAGCTACCTTCGCTATATCTAGCAGGTGGTCTAGCAAAAACCTGACGAGCATTAGCGGATTTTAACTCTAATTCGTCATCTTTACTAACAGATGGTAGGATTTCAGCATCTTTTTTGCTGCCACCATAGACTTTTAAGAAACCGTCAAAGATTATAACTTCGCCCTTTGCCTCAAAGTATAGCTTGCTAGATGGCATGATCTTTATGGTGATAACAGTTTTTTCTAATTTAGCTGGTGACATTTGACTAGCAAGTGTTCGACGACGAATTAGATCATATAATTTTTGGTCATATTCATTACTACTGCCAACCTCAAGGGCCATATTAGTTGGTCTAATAGCCTCGTGAGCTTCTTGAGCACTGGCGCTTTTAGTTTTAAAGGCCCTGACTTGGCTGTAGTTTGGTCCGAACTTCACTTTTATATATTCAGCAGCGGCAGCAATTGCCTGACCACTTAAATTAACAGAGTCGGTACGCATATAGGTAATCTTACCTTCTTGATACAGTTTTTGGGCACTCGACATGGTAGCTTTAATACCAAAACCTAATCGGCTGTTGGCATCTTGTTGGAGGGTGCTAGTTGTAAATGGTGCAGCTGGGTTTCTTGTACTTGGGCTAGTTGTAACACCTGATACGATAAACTTTGAATCAATTAAGCTTTCAAGAAAAGCCTGAGCCTCAGCTTCAGTTTCGAAGCGATTTGGTAATTCAGCTTTTACAATTTCACCATTATGTTCAAATTGAGCAATAACCTTAAATGTAAATGATCCATTAAAGCTATCTATTTCGCGTTCTCTTTCAACCAGTAATCTAACAGCTGGAGATTGGACGCGGCCAGCGGATTTGCCTCCTGGAACTTTGCGCCAGACTACTGGCGATAGTTCAAAACCAACAAGTCGATCTAGTATTTGACGGGCTTGTTGAGCTTGGACTAAGTCCATGTCGATTGTTCGAGGATTTTTAATAGCTTCTTCGATAGCAGTTTTAGTGATTTCGTGAAAAACAATTCGTTTAGTTTTTTTAATATCTAACTTTAGAACTTCACATAGGTGCCAAGCTATGGCTTCACCTTCTCGGTCTTCATCGGTTGCTAGCCAAACTGTTTCAGCAGCGGCTACAGCTTTTTTTAGCCCAGTGATAATTTTCTTTTTATCTACATCGACTTCATAAATTGTTTTGTAGCCATTTTTTACATCAATCGGCAATTCGCCAGCTTTGGTCTTTTTGATGATGCTACGGATGTGTCCAACGCTGGATAACACCGTAAAATCACTGCCGAGATACTTCTCGATAGTTTTAGCTTTGGCTGGGGACTCAACAATTACTAGGTTTTTGTTCATATGCAATGCTTTATACTACTCAACTTATGCTAGTTTGTAAACATTGTTATTGTCAAATCAGTTTTATTAATAGATGATATTTATTTTTTGTTATGAAAGAAGCCACAACATATGTCGTGGCTTCTTTGCAATTTAAGTTAATCTTAATTAAATTTTGTTATATATCTCTTGGACTATTACTTTAATAATTCTTTCCGAGATACTAGAGGCCATTGCTCTTTCGTAGAGTTGCTTAAGCTCAACCTTTGAAATATCTATTCTTTTTGCTTCGTCTAAATATGCTCTTTCTAAATTACGTAAAAACTTAATCGAGAACTGGCTATATTTTCCGTTAAGAATAGACTTAATTTCTTTGTAGATCTCTTCGGCAAGCTCAATTGTACTAGCCGGTTCAACCATTTCTTCGCATATCTTTTCTATTTTTGTTATTACCTCTGATCTATTGTCTATGAGCCTATCGATTTTAATATCGCCCGTAATGTATTGCAACAAATCAATTGCTTGTATAAGACTTGTGGCCAAATTTAATACTTTAGAGAAGAGATATTCACCTGTTTCATGAGGATAAGTCATTAATATAGAAAAATTGATGGAATCAACGAATTGTTTAAGAATACTTAAAGCAGTATCGTAGTCATTCGTAGAGTCAATTTCAAGAATATACAACTCATCCACCTTTGATCTAGCTAAATCAATAAGCGATTTCGGACAAACATTCATATTTGAAAATAGTGAATAGTTTTTTGATGCCACAACTGACGATTTGGCAGACTTTATCTTTCTTTCACTAAATATAATGAATTTTTCTTCGAATTTTGAAGATATAGGATGCAGCAATATTTTTTAGCATTTTGATATACGAAACTAATTTCTGTAAAACATTTTGCATAATCACACATCTCTGTAAGTATTGTTCCGCCAACTTCTATCGAATTAGAGCAGTCTAAAAACCTGATGTACAATTGTTTCTTTTCAGCAAAAGTTTGACAACCCTTTAACTCTTCTGTGAATAATTTAGTTTTTGAGTCCAGTAGTTTCATATTAGGGTTATTGGGATGCAGAGCTAAATACCTGTAGGACCTATTTATCTTTGCAAAAATCAATGCTGCGTGTTGTGCTTCAGCTGTCGTTTTCGCTTTATTCAGCAGATCTTTAATAGCTTTTCCTATTATTTCTCTAACCGTATGAGATATTTCATATAAGCTGCCAATATCGCTAAAACCGGTAATCGCTTCGTAGGCCTCAATCGTTTCGAGGACTTTTACAAAATCTTCAACTGATTCGGCCGAAAAGAGGTCGTGCTCTAATAACCAAAGTATATTATTTATAGTCATTTCTTTAATTATATTGTCTGAACGACCCGTAATAGTTAGCACAAATTCATACATTGATTCATGATTATTGGCTTTTTCAAGCAGAGCTTTCAGTATAATTGAAATATTTGGCCAAAAGTATCTTGTGCGGTCATATACTTTTTTATAATTATCGAATATTTTTTCAGCTTTTTTATATGAATTTTGTTTAGAAATTCTATCTGCTAAAATAATCCCATAATTATTCGCATAATTCTCTTCTAACTCAAAAGAATATTGTGCCCCTTGATTACTGGCTATAGCTTTTTTCAAAGCGTTCAATGATTTTAGGTTAAGATATTCTTCGCCTAAAAGACTTCTAACTTTTTGTACTCCTAGACCTAAAAATTTTGCAGTTTTTTCAATTTTATTCAATTTCCCCACCGTCCTTTTCGAATATGTATCAGTTCCTATCTATATACAAAGGTTATTAGCCTTGTGATTTTTTAAGATTAACAAATTGTAAAGTTTCTAACTATTTACCACATTTTTAGTTAAACTAAACAGATTAATAGTTGTCGATATTTTACCAACTTAACCATTTTTTTACGAGCTTAAGCACTATCTTATATAATAATCATATAATCTTGACAATGGATTATTTAATCTTAAGACGATATACTTTAGGTGTTATAATTCATTGAAAATATATAAAAAACATGTCAGAAAGTATTGACATAAAGTCAAATCTGTGCTAATATCATGACGATTGGTTACATTGCGAGATTAACCAAACGCACCTTATACCCCCTATCCTAACTTATAAGTTAGAGTATATACAATGCGTTTCTGGGGTAGACTACCCTCCATCCCCTTAAACTAGTAGTTCGACTACAAAGTGTTGTATATATACTAATCCCTTTAACCAAGCTGGATCTGCGAGATTTCGAGATTCCACGCTTACCCTCGGGTGGGTTAAAGGGTAAAATACACCCACAGCGATGCCCACCCTTGCTGCGGGTGTTTTTTATTGATTTATTTAGGTGTTATAACTATTGACAAAATAGATACAAAATGCTATTATCTTTTTATCTGTCTAGTCAATGCAATGAGCACGCAGTGATCAGATTGAAATTTGATAATTTAGAGGTAAAAGACAATGACAATGGATAATTTTTATTTAATTGATAAAGTTTCACTAGTAGTAAACATTTTATTGTTAATCGGAGCGATTATCGCAGCCATTTTTTACAAAAAATCAGAAGAATCATTGTTAGTAAGATTCATGTTCCTTGGATTAGGTACGGTTTTCGCCGGTCTATCCTTAAATGGGATCGCTTATCTATTTCAAATAGAGATAGTAAGCCCTTATCTAAAAGGCACGGATATACAATATTTGGTAGCAAATTATATTTATCTTATAGGGTTAGCAATTTGCGTGGTTGATATTTGTGTATTTATATATACACGTATCATTAAAAACCCTGTGAATAAATAGACCTCGCGGCATCTACAAAAATCGCGGTAGAGAGTCTGTGTTGCTCACACAGTACTCTCCCGCCTACAGGTCTTATAGACCAAACAAAACCCCCCGTAAAAAGGGGGTTTTAAAAATTCTATTTATAACTTGTGGCTGGTAATTTTTAGATTACCGTCGCAGAATTGTTCAATTAATTCAATTGTTTGTGGCACGATAGTCTTCTTGATTTGGCGAGTTTCGTTATTACGGAAGTTAGCAAGTACAAATTCGCTGTCGCCCATTATTTCCCTAAATTCATTATCTATACCAATTCGGATTCTGGCATAGTTTTGATCAAGATGTGAGTTGATAGACTTAATGCCGTTATTACCAGCATCACTGCCCTGTTTTCGAACCCTAATCGTACCAAATGGTAAGGCCAGGTCATCGTGAACGACTAATAGATCTTTTGTTGGGTCCAGCTTATAAAAATCAAGTAGTTTCCTGGCCGAGGCGCCAGTTTCGTTATAGAAGGTATTTGGTTTTACTAACAGCACTTTTTCGCTATTTATGTATATTTGGGCTAAGAAGGCTTGAAACTTCGGCTTATTAATCCAATCCGCCTCATATTTAGCAATTAGGCTATCTACAACCAAAAAACCAATATTATGTCGGCTTTGAGTATATTCTGGTCCTGGGTTACCTTGGGCAAAGATAATTTTCATTAGATCTAGCCTTTCTTTTTGGTTACTTTTTTCCTTTTAAAGTCAGGAGCTGTGCTTTTTGCACTTTTTGATTCAACAACTGGTGCTTTAAAGTCAGGATCATTTAATTTACTCTTCTCAAGTTGGTCTTTTTCACGATTGGCTTTTATTTGCTTTTCATCACGGAAACTGAACTTTATTGGCGTACCAGTGTAGTTGTAAGTTTCTCTTAGCTGCCTCTCAAGATAACGTTTGTAGCTCCAGTGGATGAACTTTAAATTAGAGCCAAAGATAACAAACCAAGGTGGTGTGGTGTCAGTTTGAACTATGTAGCGAAGTTTAGGGTGGGTGTTCTTTAAGCCAGCTGGTGGATGGCGTTGGATGCTCTTTTGGAGTAGGTCATTTAATACTCTGGTCTTAGTTACTTGTTTGCGTCTAGCGTCAATATCTAGGGCTAGATCAAACAATTTTGTGACATTTTGTCCAGTTACGGCGCTAGTAAATATTAGCGGTGCCCATGGGGTAAAATCGAAAGTTCTTGAGATCTTTGGAGCTAGTTCATCACGAGTATAGGCATCTTTGCCTTCGACGCTATCCCATTTAGTAACAACGATTGCCATGCCTTTGCCGGCTTCATCGATAATACCAGCGATTCTTTGGTCTAATTGGGTATTTAGTTCATTAGCGTCCATTAATAAGAAACAAACATCAGACTCTTCAATAGCAGCTAACGATCTTAGAACGCTGAATTTTTCAATTCCGACTTCTTGTTTACCTGGTTTTCGCATACCAGCTGTATCTAGTAGTTCTATATCTCGGCCGCCATACTTAACAGATATTCGATTAATATCTCGGGTTGTACCAGCAATATTTGCAACGATTGCCTGTTGTTTGCCAGCAAGTGTATTAAATAAATAGCTTTTGCCCACATTTGGTCGACCAATTAAGGAAACTCGTAATATGTCATCTGGAATATCTTCGCTTTTGGCTGGTATTAAGCTTATGATGCTGTCTAAGGTGTCTGTGATGCCGAAGTTATGTTCAGCACTAGTTCGTATAATTTCTTTGATTCCAAGGCGTTTAAATTCGTCAATTGATAGGCTTTCTTTTAGGTCTGCCTTATTCATTAGTAATATTACTGGTTTTTTGCTCTTTAGGGCTTTTTTAGCGACAAATTTATCTTGGTCGCTTGGATATTGGCTGCTATCTACGACTACTAAAATAACATCAGCTGCTTCAGCTGCTTCAGTGATTTGTTCTTGGATTGAAGCTTCAAAGTCATCATTTGGATCTTTTAGGCCGGCTGTATCGACAAGCCAGAAATTGTGATATTTATAGTCTACTCGGCCAAGGACATTGTCTCTTGTTGTTCCAGCTTCTCGAGCCACAATTGCCTGCTGGGATTTAACCATACGATTAAAAAGCGAACTTTTGCCGACGTTCGCTTGGCCAATGATTGCAACTGTTGGTAATTTTGAAGCCATAATTTAGGTTTATTATAACAGATAAATATATCTGTTACGAGTATAAGCACTATCGATTTATTTGTTATCGACTATTTCAAATTTACCTGGTGCTATATCGCCAAGTGCATAGTTACCAAAGTTTGTTCGGTGTAGTTTTCTAACGGTGTATCCAAGTGAGCCAAAGGTTCGGCGAATTTGACGGTTGCGTCCTTCATGCATGGTAACAATCCAGCTTTTTCGATCGCTAGTATTCATCCGTTCTAACTGAAGTTTACTAGCACCATCTTCTAGATTGACGCCGTAGTCGCTGATCATCTGTTGGTGTAATGGGGCAAGGTCATCTTCAAGGCGAACATTATATATTTTTACTTTATTAAAGCTTGGATGTGTCATGTGGTAAGCAAAGTCGCCATCATTAGATAATAAGATAATTCCACTACTATCTCTATCTAATCGTCCAACTGGTTTGAGCTTGTGAAGTTCTTGTGGTAATAATTCGTAGATTGTTGGGTGATCCCCTTGTTGTTTGCGAGAACAGACGTAGCCGACAGGTTTATTAAGGGCTATATATTGGTACTCTGTTTTAGAGGCAATCTTTTTGCCGTTAACAGTTATTGTGTCACCATCTTTGAACCTGGCCCCTAAAGTAGCAATACTGTCATTTATTTTAACTGCTTTTTGATCAATTAAATTATCTGCCTCGCGTCGAGATACACCTAAAGATAAAGCAAGGTGCTTGTTTAGACGTAATAAATTATTTGTTTCTTCTGCCATAGCAATTGCTAGTATAACAGATAAAAGCTAGATTTGAGGTGGTGTTTGAGGATTTTGTGAATTATCGCTTAATTCTTGGTTCATCATAGTAGCCATATTAGGCGCTTGCGTTGGTTGTAATGAGGCAGGGGCTACGAATGGTTGTTCAAATACCTTAGGCTCAACAGTTGGCATCTCCGGCGCTGGTATTGGCTGAACTTCAGGAACTGGAGGCATTAGTATTGGTTCTGGAGCTGAGGTTGGTGGAGCTGGCATTACAGGCGCGGGCGCAAAAGCTTCAACTGGGGGCTGAGTTAGTGGAGCAGTCGGCCTGGGCATTGCTACGTATGGTGCGCTTGGATCTGGAGCGGTTTCTATAGGTGCTGCAACAGCTGGCATCGGGGTAACTGGTGCTTGTTCTGGGACTGGTGCTAGTGCAACTGGCGCTGGTATCGAGGTAGCAACTGGTGCTGGCGTTGGTATTGGTGCTGGAGCCGGAGCCGGTTCTACTACTACTGGGACAGGCGGCATAGTTGGAGCTGCAGCTGGCTGACTAGTAGGTGCAGAAAAAGTATTAGCTGCAGGAGCCGAACTTGGTGAATCATTTAATAAATCATGGACAGTTCTGACCACGTCTTCAATTCCAACCTGTGATTTGACTAGGTAGCGATTAGCTCCAAGTGTTTCGCCGCGGGCACGTTGGTCTTCGCTACTAAGGGCGGTCATCATAATAACTTTAATATCTTTTGTCTCAGGAGTTGAGCGAATGATATCCAACATGTCAAAGCCACTAATTTTTGGCATCATGACATCGCTAATTATTAAATCAGGACGTTCCTTTATTGCCATAGCTAAGGCTTCTTCGCCATCACCGGCTGATTTTATTTCGTAACCTTCAGCTTGTAACCTTACGCCATAGATTTCGCGTAGGCTTTTGTCATCTTCAACTAGCATTATTTTGGTCATATTGCCTCCTATTATACTATGTTAATGATTAAAAATACCATAGACCTTATGTTTATCATTAGACTACCCTAACTTCATCTGGGATAACTGCTTGTTTTTGTATAATTGAGTCGCTTGCTGGTGAAACTTCTACTGGATTTGGGGCTGTACTATTAGCTAGTGCGCTTTGTTTAGCGACATAGGCTGCGATTTGTTCTTTAGTTAAAGATTCACCCCTAGGGACGCTTTTTACGGGACTCGACTCTCTACTTGGCTTTTCTTCGACTGCAGCAACTTGTTGTGCTTGGACTAGTGGTTGAGACAAGGCAATGTTAGTTGCTTCTTGGTTGTTGATTCTAGGCAATTGAATATAGAAAGTACTGCCTTTTTTGTATTCGCTTTCAGCCCAAATTCTTCCTCCCATTATTTCAACTAAGCGACGAGATAAGTATAGCCCAAGCCCGGTACCACCAATGCTGTTAGTCTCTACATTTGATACTCGATAGAATTTTTGGAATAGATGAGGCATATCTTCGCTCGGTATACCTAGCCCGCTATCTTTTACGCTAATAGTTACATGATCATCATCACCACCGACATCAACTACGACTTCGCCGGTAATTGTGTATTTAATGGCATTTTCAATAATATTTTCAACGGCTTCGCGGACATGGTCTTTATCTAAGTTGATTGAGTATTCTGGTAAAACTATTCTTTCATTAACTAGGCTGTCTTTTGGAACATATTTTAATTTAAGACCTTTTTCAATTGCCTTCTGTTCAAGGCCTTGGGTTATTTCTTGGACAAAATCTCCAACATTAATTATTGTTGGGTTGTTAGATATTCTGCCATCATCGGCTTTTGACACATCAAGCAAGTCTTGGAATAATCTACCTAAATGTTCAGCTGCGCCGTGAGCTTTCATTATATAATCTCGAGCTCTGTCGTCTATTTGGGCAGTATTAGGATTAATTGCTAATCCAAGATAGCCTTCAATTGAAGCGACTGGTGTTCTCATTTCGTGGCTAGCTGTACTAATAAACTCAGCTTGCTCTCTCTCTTCGGCTTTTTCTTTTGTAATATCTCTAAGAACAACAATCACGCCCGAGCTAGTTTCACTTACTGGAGAAGATACCAATGAAACCATGATCTTTTTACCGCTTTTTGTGACAAGAGTTAGATCGCTAGTTCGAAACTCGGTATTGGTGTTAAGTGCTTGGCTGATTGGGTCTCTAGATATATTTATTGCATCACCTTTCATATCTAGTAGTGGTAAAACTGACTTATAGTTTAAAGACAAGGCGTCTTGTTTAGCCCAACCTGTCATTATTTGAGCAGCTGGGTTAATGATTTGGATAGTGCCTGCATTGTCGATTGCAATAACCCCATCGCCAATGGCATTAATAACAACCTCAGACTTACTGGAAACTTCACTCAACTGGTTAGCTAGATTATGATATGATTTATTATTATTTTGGTCCCATTTTGTCTCAGGTGCTTTAGCTCGATTATGCCAGATTACGAAGCTAATTATTAACGGCAGTAAAGCAGAAAAGCCGATAATAACTATTAACTCACTTGTTGGGCGATTGTTTATGTATTGGTAAACTGTATATGCTGATGCTCCAATAATAACTGGTACTGCTCCCCATAACCCAAAGACATCTGAAAAAACAATGACTAGTATGATAAGTGCCATGAATGGCGAAACTAATCCACCTGTATCGATGATTAACGATCCTATTGTGGCTGTTAATAGAAGATAAATAATTAAAGATGGCGGAAGGAACATCTTCTTTGGTGGCCATAAGTATGAAATGAAACAGAAAAGAGCTACGCTGCAAGCTAAGATTATAGTTACTAAGTCAATTTCAAATAATTTTTCTAATTGACTAGTTTTTGATAGGAACATCCAAAAATAAAGACCAATAACAGCAATCGCCACTATGAATGACGCTTCGCAAATGCGGCGATGCCAAAAATTAGTTAACGCTACTGGTTTTATAATGCCCCCTGCCGATTACGCTAATCTACTGATATTATGACGATTACGCTTATATTTTACAAGTGGATTGGTTTTTTCTAGATTTATGGGTTGAATATAGACATAACCTCTGTTATTTGCTAAAGTAGTCAAAGGTTATACGGTCTCATCGTCTAACGGTTAGGACACCAGGTTCTCATCCTGGCAATCCGAGTTCGATTCTCGGTGAGATCACCAGAATAAAATGCGCATCATAATTGATGGGCTTTTTATTTTGCTTATTATTGACACTATGGGGTAATGATTGTATTATAGTTAAATATTTTGCAAATTCATATTATTTGTTATTGCAAAATGAACCTTACAAATTACTCAACTATTTATAATCTATCTAACCTATTCAAATTCTGTCGAAAATTGGTGAAAGGAAGTTTTATCTATGAAAGAAAAATTAACTCTAAAAATCAGAAAATTTCGGGTCAAAGCTTTTAGGATTTATTTCAACCTTTTTTTCAATCTGGGATTGTATACTCGTTCTATAAAATATTACGAGCAGCCATTAATAGAAAGATTAAGGCTCCTTTATTATGGAGGCGTCCCTTATTCGATTATTTTAATGATTCAGCGATTATGCAATGGTATTTGTTATGATAGGGCTTCGATGCTTTCACTGGGATTAGAAGAATTTAATCTCGTCTGGGGCAGCATTATGGGTGTTCGTTATAATAAAAGTACTATTGAAAACGGTTACCAAGACTCTGAGCATTCTGATCATTGTTGGGTTGAAAGTGGAGGCTGGGTCTATGATACAAGCCATTGTATTAAGTATCGGAAATGGCTTTATTATCTAATAGAGCGGCCAATTATTAGGCGAAGAAGAGACCAAGACTGGTGTAAGTGCCAACCATATTATCAAGAAATGATTAGAGATAGTTCTAATTGCGAAGAAGGTTTTTTACCTTTAATCGTTCCACTGATTGAACCGCATGTCAAAAAAAGTATTTATGGTAATAAACTAGAATCTGAGTTTGAATTATTTTTAAGTAGAATTAATTATAGCCAAATTCATGATGAAGTAAATGCCGACATGGTTAGAAAAGGTATAAAAGTTGAGTAATATTAAGCCCTTCGTCGTAAGACGTTAGGGCTTTTATTATTTTAATCAGCTAACCAAGTTGTTGAATAACAGATATTAGTTTCTTCGGTGTGATTTCAGCTTTTATTAAATAAGCATCGGCATTCTTTTCCATAACGTATTTTGATTCTTCATCCTGCTCGAAATTTGTAAGTACGATTATTTTAGAATCTGGTACGAGATCTTGTTTACCATTTCTAAGAGCCTCTAATATTTCATTTCCTCTTCTTTGTGGCAGCATTATATCAAGTAATATAAAGTCGTAGACTTTGTTCCTCGCAGCTACTAGCCCGTCATTACCGTCTACCATCCAGTCAACTTCATATCCAGCTTTCTTTAGGCTTCGAACATACATTTCACCGATAAAGCGATCATCTTCAATACATAGAATTTTTTTTGATGCCATATTATCCTTTATACATTGAATGGTTTTTTATCCATCCACGTCCTTCATTAATGATACCAGTATTGTTCTGGTTAGCTTTTAATTTATCGGCCACAGTTGAGTATATAGGTATGGCAACAGTAAATGTTGAACCCTTGCCTTCTTCACTTTGGACACTTATTGTACCGCCATGTGATTCTACTATAGCTTTAGATATGTATAGACCGATGCCTGTGCCGCTGACAGTTTCTCTTGATCTGTGTGAGCGATAGAATTTTTGGAATAAGTTGCTTATAACACTTTCAGGCATTCCAATGCCATTGTCTTTAAATATTACTTCTATGAATGCGCTATTAGCTCGGGCCGTGACATCAACCGTTCCGCCTTCATGGCTATACTTAATAGCATTATCGATTAAGTTACTAAACACTTCACTCATACTGTTATTATCCACCGCTACTTTTGGCAAATCTTCTGATAGTTCTACGGTCAGTAGCCTATTTTGAGATTTGGCTCTCATTTGCATATCGTCACTTATGGAATTGTAAACTGACAGTACAGTTCCTTCTGATAGTTGAACTTTAAGATGGCGTCGGTCATATTTTGATGTATTTAATATGTTATTTATATAGCTTGATAGCTGATTAGCTGAAACTATTAACCTATGGAATAATTCTCCTTGATCGTCTTGCAGACTGCCTGATAGTTCATCATTTAGTACATCCAAATAGCCTCGGATTACAGTGATTGGGCCTCTTAATTCATGGGCCGCAAATGACATAAAGTCTAGATTCTCTTCATCGATTTCATAGGTGCTGGTCCTGTCTATTAGGGATAGCACTACTTCAGGGTAAGCCCCTTTTTGATAATTGCCAATTACATCGAAAAATCTACGGCCCTCAACATTTGGTAGTCTATCTGGTATCCTTGTCCAGATACGTTCGTTATGAACAGAGTTGTTTGAGCATTTATCTAACCACTCATCAATTGTGTCGTTCTCATTAAATAATAGAGACAGCGATTTTATACTATCTTTGTCTATGTTAATTGGGGCTGATTTATTGGCATATACAATAGACCTGTCCTCATCCATTGCAACGAACCCACAGAGAGTTAGGTTTAGAGCTTTTGATATCAGGTCGCTACTTTTGTTTATTGGTGATTGGCTGTTGGATTTATCACTTTGGTGGCTAGCTAGTTCGTATACGGTTTGAATCGCGTCCTGTAAGCCAGTCTTTTCGTCTTTAGTGTTATTAGGGTTTGGTAGTGGCAGTTCTGGCTGCTCACCAGAGGCATGGATTATGGTAGCTAATAGTTTTTTTGTAGGTTTAATAATATTTGAAAAAATAACTAATAATACAGTTAGGTCTATAACAAAGAATAACCCTATGCCGATATACAAAAACAGGCTGTTGTTTGATGGTATCAGAAAAATAATAGCTAAACAAAAAGCAGTGAATAATATCAGCTGAGACAGAATAATTGCAATTGTATTTTTTTTGATAAATACAGACCAAAATTGGCTAGCTAACTTTGGTGGTCTTTTTAGCTCCATGTGACACTTCCACCTTCATTAGGCACGGCTGTTATCCAGGTTTGCCCTCTTACTAATGGTATGTCTGCACCAGTACTGTCTGTAAATGTTATTTGACTAGTTTTGCTATTTTTAGTCCAAGTGCCTTCAATCGCTGTCCCGTTTTGGAAGATTACTGCATTGCCGGTTCCGATAGTTTTAATACTCTGGCGATAACCATCCTCGAAAATAGTTTCTTCATCGACATACATAGCAATTACTACGCTTGGAGTTATGTTACCTTCTTCTCGGTCTGTATGAAGTTCGCCAGCCTGATAGCGATCATAATTGTTAGTTGTTGGGTTGTAGACATATGAGCTGTCGAACAATGAGCTACTGACATGTACTTCAATTGAACTAGCATCAGGCGTGACTACTGGGGTTGAGTCTGTTCGACTAAAGCCAGTAAAGCTTGATTCGGTATAGCCTCTACTTAAATTTAATTCATCTAACTTTGCGAAGCTGGTGTAAACGTTATGTGGAGCATATCGATCGCTAGCGCGCCAATATGCTTGGCTATTGAAGAATTGATCAATATCTCGATAATCTCCACCGCGAACTTCAGTTAAAGCTGCTGCGCTGCCACCGATATGGGCTACGCTGGCATTGAAGGCCGCTAGCCAATCGACATAATACATTCTTATGCTCCTGACAGGCCCAATTAGCTGAGGCTTTTCTGATTGGTATAGAACTAAAAATCTAGTTATCCCACCTTCTGCGATTGCTTCGAAAACAACGCCGCTGTTCTTTAGGCCAGATTGTGGTCGAGCATCAGGACTATTTTCAATCATAATTGCAGTAACGGCTTGTTTAGTCGCAGCTTCAGTGGGCACTAGGCTGCCAGTTAGCTTAGAATAATATTTTATTGGTTCGACTACTATTGGTATTTGGATATTGGCATTTGACTGCTCTGTTTGTGCGGCAGGTTTTAAAAATAAGATAATAACAGTTACAGCAGCGGCCGCTAGAACTAATACTATCCCTCCAATTATGAGTACTTTTTTACGGTTGACACTAATCCAGTTAGTGAATCTTCTCCATATATGTTTTTTTTCTATAGATTTCATAGCTTAAGCGTTATTATATCAGAAAATTAGCTCTACTTAATAGTATCTATTGCCAATTGCAGTCTTGATTGAACTTTTTCTTTACCAATAACCGCTAGAGTGTCATTCAAAGCTGGGCTAAAAGGAGCCCAAGAAACGGCTAGCCTGATCAAACTAAACAATATCCCTGGTTTTTGACCGGTTATTGTTAGTAAATTATTGAGAGTTTGTTGCAAAGAGTCTGCATCGAATTCTGTTTTTATTAGCTCTAGCTTTGATGTTTCAAGTAATTTAATAATTTCATCTTTAGTTAGTCTATTTAACTGGTTGTTACTTTCTATCATTGACCAATCTGGGTTGGGCTCGCTAAAGAAGTAGTCGGTTAAAATTGATAAGTCCTTAAGAGTTTTAAGGCGATCTTGGACTAGTTTTAGAACTATTTTCTTGTCTTCGTCGCCTGCTTTCTCTGCTGATTCTGGCCAAAAATCTTGTACGCGATTATAAAGATCATCAATCGACAGTAGTCTTATATGTTGACCATTCATCCAAAGTAATCTTTGCTCGTCAAATCGGGCACCACTACGGTGAACTCTTTCGAAACTAAATTTTTCGACTAACTCATCATGGCTAAATATTTCTTGTTCGGTACCGTCATTCCAACCCATACTAGCTATGAAATTCATCATTGTCTCAGCTAAATATCCATCAGTTAAATACTCTAAGACATCTTTAGCTCCATCACGTTTGCCAAGTTTCTTGTTGCCGTCTTTATTTAAAATATGTGGCATGGTAGCAAAAATTGGGTGTTCTATTTCTAATGCTTCATAGATATTTAAGTAATTAGGCTGACTAGCAATAAATTCTTGACCACGAATAATATGCGTAATATCCATTTCAGCATCGTCAACAATGTGAGCAAAGTTATAGGTTGGATAGCCATCTGATTTTATTAGAATTATGTCATCGATAACTTCAGGGCCGGATTGTAAATTGCCCATTACCTCATCATGCCAGGAATAACTTTTTGGATCAGATTTGAATCGAAGTGGCATAGTACCATCCCATACTGGTGGATTTTCTGGTCGATGGTTTCGATATAAAAAGGCGCGCTTCTCATTTTTGGCTTTTTCATGGAATTCATCTAGTTGTTCGGGAGTGTATGGATCGGCGTATGCTCGTCCTTTATCGATTAATTTCTGTGCCCATTTTTTATAGCTATCTAACCTTTCACTTTGGCGATATGGCGCGTATGGGCCACCAATGTCTGGTCCCTCGTCATAAATTATTCCAAGGTCCTTTAAGGCTTTCATTAGGTGGTCAGCGGAACCAGCAACTTCCCTTTTTTGGTCAGTATCTTCTAATCTTAGAACAAATTTGCCATTAGGGTCTTGTCTGGCGACTAGATATGCGAATAGTGCAGTGCGAACACCACCGACATGCATAAAGCCAGTTGGGCTTGGGGCAAAACGAGTACGAATATTTGTCATATTGGCTATTATAGTTTATTTTTGTCGTTATTTATAGGCTTGTAGCGATACGACGGATTTGATCACCAGATAATGGAGCATTACCATTGATGGAATATAATATACCGCCATTTACCCAAGCAGCATTGCCGTTATATGTAAAAATAGTTAAGCCTTTTTCTTCTGTGGTTATAAATTCTCCACTAGAGTCTTTGTTGACTTTGTTGCGAACTGCACTGGAATCCCAGGCGCTTTTAATCTGCCTAATCGTGAACTTTGTATCGTTAGTATTAGCTTTAAAATTAATTGTTACTTCGCCGTCTTTAAAAGAAACTGGCCCGTTGACACTATATCCGTCTGGGCGATATTGAGGGAAGGTTGCGTTGATGCCAGATTGCATACTAGCAACACGGACTGAAATAGCAGGAATATTAAAGTAAACAATAGCGGCAGTAATTATTAAGACGGCTAGGCTAATACTAAAAATATTGATAAATTTTTTATTCTTTTTAAAGAAGCCAGTTTTTGGTTGAATTGGTTCTGGCCTTTGCATCGCTTCACTGATTGCTTCGTTTTTTATCTCTTTTAGGGTTTTTGGATGAGCTATGGCTTTAGCTAGAGACTGTCTGATATGATCAGTCCTTACGGCTAAGGGGTGACGAACATGTTTAATGTCTGGGGTGTGCTGAGGGGCCCGACTGGCAGGTTTGGTTAGCGGTGTAAAATGTCTAATGTTTTTACTTCTAGCTACATCCATGGTCTGCCCAGGTTTGCGCGTAAAAGGTTTTTTAATAATCTCAGGCTTTTTAGCATTAAGATTGGCGTTATTAGTTGAAGCCGGGTTGGCTATCTTTTCGTTTTTCATTTATCCCTCGCAGAATTTTTATTGTAACTTTTCTATCTATAAAACATAAGCTATATTAATATCTTAAATTCATTTTATCAGACATACAAGCTTTTGTATTAAAAATGTCTACTTATTGCGCTATAATAGTGTAAAACAATATGCATCACCACGACTCAAAACAAAATAAACTAATTAAAATTATCGCTGTATATACATTAATGACAGTTTCGACAATTGCGATTGTCACTTTTATTGTCCTATTTGTTTTAGGGTTTAGGTTAGATACCGACAAGGGACAGCTAGAGCAGTATGCTTTTTTACAGTTTAATTCTAAGCCGACAGGAGCTATGGTGGCTATTGATGGCAATGTTGTTAGTGGGCAAACTCCAAATAAGTCTTCAGTTCGTGGTGGAAATCACGAATTCGTTATTTGGAAAGACGGCTATGAAACTTGGAGAAAGACGCTTGATGTAAAAAGCGGAACTCTTACTTGGTTAAATTATATTTTAATGATCCCAAAAAAATTAGATGTTGAATCAGTTGCGACTTATCCTTTTGTCTATGCTTCTCTAGCATCACCGGCTGGTAAGTATATGATTGTCCAAAAGCTATCTGATACCCCAGATTTTGATTTAGTTGACTTAAGCTCAGATACTATAAAATCCACGGCATTATCTGTCTCTAAGAAACATTATTCTGAGGCTTATACTTCCAGCTTTAAGCATGTCTTTTCAGTTGAGAAATGGGATCAAGGTGAACGTTATCTGCTAATTAAACATAATTATAACGATAAGGTAGAATGGTTAATCGCTGACACCCAAAATATTGAGAATACTGTAAATATAACAAAGTTATTTGATCTTTCATTTTCTAATATAGAATTTTCAGGTAATGGTGGAAATATATTGTTTACGCTTGAATCTGGTAACTTACGTAAATTAGATATTGGTGCCGAGACAATATCTAAAACACTTGTCTCAAAAGTAAAAAGATTCAACATTTATGATAACAACCTTATAACTTATGTTGGTTATAACGATGCTGGAGCTAGGCTCGTAGGTGTTTATCATGATGGCGACGGTTCACCTTATGTGATTAAAAACATCACTAGCGATGACTCAGTTAGCCTGAGGGCTATTTCTACGCATTACTTTAATGAGGATTATATTGCGATAGCTGAAGGTAGAAAAATTGAAGTATTTAGTGGCGACTATCGGACTGTTTCAAACGGGGCTTCGAAACTCAATTTAGTTAAATCAATAGATGCTGATTTTGACATCCAAAGATTAGACTTTAGCCCTATTGGTCAATATGTATTAGCTCAGTCTGGTGTTAACTTTATTAGTTACGATATTGAATATCAGAATCTGGTTACTTCAACTGTTGATAGCGACACTGGCGCTTCTCCACTTAGGTGGTTAAATAAAAGCTATTTTTGGGCAGATAGTAACGGGCAGCTCACTATTCGTGAATTTGATGGCACTAACCCTCGATCGATTAACTCAGTAGCAAGTGGTCAATCGGCTACTATTACTAAGAATGAAAGATACATCTATAGCATAAATAAGATTGAAACTGGCTACCAGTTACAACGAGTTAGATTAGTCCTAATTTAGTCAGTTGCTTATTTATCTTTTTCCAAGTAACCATTCAATAAATGTTGGAGAGTTCCCAGGTATCGAGGCCTCATTTTCTTGGGTATTTACTGGGGCTGCGGTCGATTTTAATGGATCAGGGCTAATTTGCTCAGCTATAACGAGCAGACGTTGTTTGTCTGTCCCTATTGGCGTACAAGTGATTAATGTCATAACTGGCTTATTGGTTTCATATACTAGTTTCTGAACATCATTTGGGCCGACTATTTCTATTCTCGTTACGCTGTAGGTATACCTAATTGAATTGTAATTAGCATAGATAGTATCGCCTTTAGCTAGTTTTTCTAGTTGAACAAATATAAATTTGTAATCACCTTTTTGGAATAGACCATTACTGCTGTGCCCAGCGATAACGGTGTTGCCTATCTGTCCTGGGTGGCTACTAGCTCCAGGTATAGAAAAATGAGCCACTCCATTTTCCATGGCCTTCATCTGGGAATCGTAATCGTTGCCGACATCATAATTAACCGGTACGTCAATGTTGATTTTTGGAATAATTAATCTTGGCTCTGGCCCAACTGTGATATTTGCATTTGGATTAATCACGATGTTTTGAGGATCAATATAACCTGGGCTGACATAAGCTAAAACGTTTGATATAAGAATTTGATTGTATTGAAGGAATAGAAAAATTAAGATAACAATTAAGCCTGATAAAAGTGGAATAAAATGTCGACTTTTGCGGACTTTAGTTGTAGATTCTTTAACTTTTTCAATTAGCTGTTGGTGGAGTTTTGACACGGCTTCCTTTTCGGATATTGGTTTTTCTTCTTTGTCTATTTCTCCATTAGCTAGTTTCTCTTTAGCATTTTTTAGATGCTGGTCATAAAAGCCCTCATAGTATTTTTGATAATAGGTTTGCCAGGCAGTATGGTATTGTTGCCAGTCTGCGGCTTGAGGTTCTAGATGATTAGCCTGGGTCCGATTATATATGCCTGTATCTGTTGTTTGATCTGGTGTGGTCTCATTTAGATCTGCTTTATTGTTATAGATATTATCTATACTATTTCGGATAAGATTAGTAGCGGCTTCTCTAGGGTTTGGAGTCAAAATAATAGACCTTTGCGGTAATAGCGGCGTCCCACCTCGACTGCTACTGATTTCATCTGGCTTCATATATAGATTCCTGTTAGGTTTTATTATACAATACATCAGTGGTAGATGACAGGATATTCGCTTACGGTTATTATTGAAGTGAATATTTGTTATAATGCTAGGGTAAGTTGTTCTTTTAAAGGTTTAATGCCGCGGTGGTGGAATGGTAGACACGCAAGACTCAAAATCTTGTGTCCGAAAGGATGTACCGGTTCAAGTCCGGTCCGCGGTACCAAATTTAGAATAATAAATAACACACTTTTTTGGTGTGTTATTTAGTTTCTGTTTATATGATTCTTTATAATAAACTAGCCGTAACGCTTTCAAGGGTTTTGCTTGGGTTCCATAGCCAGTAGATTGCAGCCCTGGTGGCAGTTTTGCCTCGCCATATGTCCATTGGGCTTGTAAATGGTGTGCTCGTTACTTCTCCACCGCTTGCCACCAGCAATATATCGTTATGAAAAACTGCAATACTCATCGGATAAGTTATTGTAAACTTATGAATAGCTTCGACTAGATTAGATAATTGCATACTAAAAGTTAAGACCTTTGGATAGTATACGGCTTGGAATAGCTTTTGTAATTGAGCAAAAGATGCAAACAATAAGGTATTCGGCCTTTCGGCTAGTGTCATGTTGGCATTTTTTAATATGTCGATTGCATCACGAGTAATTACTAGTGGCCCTTTATATTTATTAATATAATCTTCATATAGAATTGTCGTTTCGCTATTACGCCCAGCATCGCCAATTAAAAGGATGCTATCTGCCCAATCACCTAGGGCATTTAATTCATTAAGGGCTTCTCTAGCTAAGCTACCGGATGGATTAGTTGCTCCAAAAATGACATCAGTCATTATTGGGGGAATAGATTTTTTTAATATATCAGGTAGTAATACTCTTACCTCGCCTGCTCCAGTTTGGATGGTTGTACTATAACTTTCAGCCACGCCAGCAAAGCCTAGTTTATTACCACCAATGATACCTAGCTTGCCAGCTCTTGACTTTTGTTCTGGTTTAGCCCACTCAATATTAGGGAAAAGTGGCTTATCTATAGTCTGTTTTTTCCAATAAGGATGATCCTGGTTCATATATTAATCTCAATACTAATTGGGCAATGATCTGAGCCCATAATTTCAGGATGAATTTCGGAACTGATTATTTTACTAGCAATATTTTTACTGGCCAGTACATAATCAATCCTCCAGCCAACATTACGTTTACGGGCACCTCCCCATTGAGCCCACCAAGTATAGGCGTCCAGTCTATCTGGGTATTTAGCGCGGAATGTATCAACGAAACCAGCTGATTCAAAAGCGTCAAAACCGGATTTCTCTTCTTCGGTAAAACCATGTTTGCCTTTTTTTGTCTTTGGATTTGCAACATCAATGTCAGTATGGGCTACGTTAAAATCACCACAAAGCAAAACTGGTTTAGTTTTTTCAAGTTCTTTGATATGTTCTAATACTGCAGGGTCCCATTGGTTATAACGGAGCGGTACTCGCGATAAGTCTTCTTTGCCATTTGGGGAATATAAAGTAACTACCCATAGTTTTTCTAGTTCAGCTGATATCACTCGGCCCTCTTTCATTGGATCGCCATATTTATCATTTGCCAGATTATATTTTTCGGCGATGCCATCATAGAAACCATTAATTATACTGATTGGTTTAGTTTTACTAAATATTGCTACACCGCTATATCCTGGCTTATTGGCATCATTCCAATATTCATAATATTCTGGCAAATTGATTTCTGCTTGCCCCTGTTTAGCTTTTGTCTCTTGAAGGCATAGAATATCAGGTTGGCGTTCGGCAATAAATTTATGAAAGGCCCCTTTATTAATAGAGGCTCGAATTCCATTGACGTTCCAAGAAAATAGTTTCATTAATCTAATTATAATACAATTAAAGGTTTTTCATTACACGTTGGACATCACGCTCTTGGTCACGACGCTTTAGGGTTTCGCGTTTGTCGTAATTTTTTTTACCTTTGCCAAGGGCAATGACTAATTTTATATATCTTCCATTAATTAGTAGTTTAGTCGGGACAATACTCATGCCGGCTTTTTTACGGTTTGCTAGATCATCAATTTGTTTTCTTTTTGCTAGTAGTTTACGAGGTGAAGTATCAATTGTCCTAGCGCCAACTTTACCCTTTTCGTTTATTTTTAGACTAAAGCTAGCATTATTTAGCCACAGTTCATCGTCTTTGATCGTTACAAATGAACCCTTTAGTTGAATATGTCCATCTCTAGCTGCTCGTGTCTCCATTCCGGTTAGGGCGATACCAACTACCAAATCTTCATCTAAAGTATAATCGAAAGAAGCCCTCCGATTGAGGACAGATTTTGGTGAGTTTTTATCGGCTTTTTTCATATTATTTAGTCTTTGGTCGGATCGTGCTTGAAATCTATACCTTTAGCATCGAGTTTTACATGTTTTGCTAAGGTTATTATATCAGTTCTTCGGTAGCGAGATAATTTTGGGAGGTTAAATATAAGATCAAACATCTTAGTTTTTACTATCATACTGTTACAATATTTTATTTTGCCAGTCTTTTTGATGAATAAAGAGAAATCGACATCTTCACTTATTTGGCAGTCGTCTAAATGTACGTAATCAGAAACTTTTTCCCAAGCTTTTCGTCTGACTGCTAGATTACAGCCATACATAAGCATGCCCTTGCCTAATCTTAAATCACTTATTCTTCTAAGCATTGCGCTAATACTGCCAAACCAAAAATACTTTTCAGGCGATAGTTCACGAAATGCGACTCTTCCGGCTAATCCACAGGCGGTTTTATCATTGGAGAATTTATTTACAATTGCTTCGACCCATTTTGGCGAAGCAATAGTGTCAGCATCAATTCGAGCAATAATATCACTTTTAGCATTATTAAAACCAGTCGTCCTGGTATAGGTTATGCCTTGCCTATTTTCTTTAATGATTTTTATGCCATCATATTTTGAGGCAATTTTTAAAGTATCGTCGGTTGAATTATTATCGACGATAATTATTTCATCAGGGGCAACAGTTTGATTTTTTATCGAATCTAAACACTTAGCAATATCCTCAGCTTCGTTGAAGGCAGGAATAACAACACTAATACTTAATTTTGTTTTCATATGTATTGATTATACATTATTTGTAATCACAGCCAGCTATAAATTTTACCCCTGTTATGATATGCTAATACGGATGATTGCTGATATTACAATATCTGAAAAAAGCTTTGGTCCCAAGATTTTGATGACTGGGATTAAATTCAGCGTCGATGATAGCGAAAAAGTTGGCGTTATTGGTCGTAATGGTGTTGGCAAGTCTACCCTATTTGGGATATTGTCTGGCACAGATAAAGACTTTACTGGTGAGATAATTTTTAGGCGTGGCACGACAGTCGTTACCACTGCTCAGGAGCACCATGATGTTGGCGATAAGACAGTCTTGCAATATGTACTATCTGGTTTACCAGAGTACGCTGATTTAAGCCGTATTATTGAATCTTACCCTGAGACTATGGGTGAAGATATGAAAAAGATTAATGAATATACCGATGCTCTGACTCGTTTCGATGACAAAGGTTTTTACCAGATAGAGGAAAAGATTGAGCGCGAATTAGATAACTTTCAACTACCCGGCGTAGCTCATCGAGCCTTCGCTACTCTTTCTGGTGGTCAAAAGCGATTAGTTGAGGTTGTTAAGATCATGCATAGTGATGCTCATCTAGCGCTTGTGGATGAACCGACTAATCACATGGACTATGTTGCTAAACAGCAGTATATAGATTGGATGAAGACGGCACGGGAGGCAATGTTAGTTGTAACTCACGACCGTGATGTTTTAAATGAAGTTGATCGAATCGTAGAACTTAAAGACGGGAGATGTGTTAGTTATAAGGGTAATTATGATGATTACTTAAAACAAAACGCTGTTAGTACCGGCGCTCAAATGAACGATTTTGAGATGATTGAAAAGCGAATTGTTAATTTAAAGACTAAGGTTATAGATTACCAAAGACTAAAAGAAAAAGCCCGTAACCCAGCGACAATCCAGAAATTTAAACGACTTGAGCAAGTATCTCGTCAGGAGCTGATTGATTTACAAGCTAAAGAAAAACCAACTTTCTGGATAGATAAAGACTCAGCTGAGAACCTTAACTACAAAGTTGCAGCTCAGTATGATAAATTTAAAGCTAAAAATATTAAGATGAATCTTAAAGATGATGAATCTCGTAGCAAGCACGTCCTAATATCTGCTCGAGATTTATCTCTAGGCTATTCTGCCCCATTATTTGATGGCGTTAATATTGATTTACGTGAGGGCGAAGCACTGGAGCTTCGTGGTCGAAATGGTTGCGGCAAGACAACCTTAATCAAGGCCTTATTAAGGTCTAATCCTGAGATAAATCAGTTTGCTGGTGAAATCAACTTAGATACACATGTCAGAATCGGTGTTTATGAACAAGAAGTTTCTTCAGCCTATTTTGATCTTAATCTTGAGGAAGCGATTGAAAGAATGTATCTAGATAAAAATTTACCTATTTCAACAACCAAGATTCGAGGCTTAATGAGTGATTATTTATTCTCTGAGAATGATTTAAAAACTCCAATCTCTCGCCTATCCGGTGGGGAAAAAGCTCGTTTCCAAATAATTTCGATGTTAGCCAATAGCCCTCAGCTTCTTATTTTAGATGAGCCAACAAACCACTTAGACTTACCTAGTATCGAGGAACTTGAGACTGCCTTGTATAAGTATTCAGGTGCTGTGCTATATGTTAGCCATGATGGTTATTTCCGTCGGGCAATTGGTGGTGAAGTTCTGCAAATTGGCTAGTTTTGCTTATGTTATAATTAACCTATAAAATATAGGGATAATTAAGTGGCTCACACTAATAAATCTAACAAAATAAATATTCGTAAAATGTCAGGTTTTGCACTGCCAACTGTTTTGATTGCTTCGATAGTTATGCTGGCTGTGTTATTAGGTGCAGTTGTTTCGACTTCTGCGGTTAGGGTATCTTTAAATTCTCAATATTATAATCAAATGGCTAGGTTGGCGGGCGAAGCAGGCTTAGCTTATGCAAATGCTTGTCTAAAAAATAGCAATAATATTCCTAATTGGGCGGTTGACCGACCATTAGGGCCCAACACTGATTGTAGTGGGCATACGCCGGCAGGTTTGCCATTATCGGTTCATTCAAGTAATGGCTTGGATCTGTCTTTCTCTGTAGATTATCCATCAGTTTACGATAATTATAAAGTAAAGGACTTAGTGGTTAAGGGTCAGGTCAATTTACTTAGAAAATCTAGCAATGAACCATGGCGTTCATACGGGCAAGTTTCTAGGCTTAGCCGTTATGAACAGATTAGAAAGCAGATTGTTTCAGGTTATGCTCATAGTTGCGCTATTGCTTTTGACGATAAAGCTTATTGTTGGGGGCTTAATCTAGAAGGGCAATTAGGAGATGGTACTATTGGGGCCGGCACTAATAAGAACAAGCCAACGCTTGTTTTAGCTGGTGATTTAGGTAATAATTTCATCAAATCATTTTCAGCCGGCACTTCTCATACTTGTGCAATTGGCTCTGATAATAAAGCTTATTGTTGGGGCTGGAATAGCTATTATTTATTAGGCTTAAATAATCCTGTTATTGATAAATATACTGGGGTTTATGCTCCACCTATACTCCATCAATTTGATGTTTCACAAACATCACCTTCTTTAGTTGATTTTACTGGGACATTTAAATCGATTGCAGCCGGAGACTCTTCCAATTGTGCAGTTGATTCAAGTGATAAAGCTTATTGTTGGGGGAAAAACCATGTAGGTCAAGTTGGTATAAACGTTTATTCTGGGTTAAACTCACAAAATAATATTGGAGTTTATAAACCACTGGCTGTTTATAATGATAACTTTTATATTAAACAATCTTCTGATTTGGTAACGCCTTTATTGGTCGGGCATTCCCATGTTTGTGCTATTGCCACCAATAGTAACACTTACTGTTGGGGTAGTAATGACTATGGCCAGATAGGCATAAATACTGCCACTACTAAGGTCAACTTACCGACACAACTACAGAATTCACCATCAACAATAACCTCTTTAGCTAAAGTCAGTGGTTCGGTTCAGTATACTTGTGGAATCGGGGCTGATAAAAAAGCATATTGCTGGGGTGACAATAGTTCTGGCCAATTAGGGATAGGATCTTTGGCTACTGTAAAGACTTTTACGCCTACCGTTGTTGCGGGTAGTTATAATAGTAATATATTATCTTTAGCAATTGGCCCTTATAATGGGTGTTTTATATCAGCTAATGATTATAAAGCTTATTGCTGGGGTTCAAATACTGCTGGTCAAATTGGCGATGGAACGGCCGTAGGTCCCGTTGCGTCTCCAACTCCAGTTAATACCGGCGGTGTTTTAAGTGGCAAAAAACTAATAGATATATCAGTTGGCTATAAATTTGCTTGTGTTGTTGACTTTGAAGGTAAGGTATATTGCTGGGGGCTTAATGGTTCTGGTCAGCTTGGAGATGGAACAAATACGGGGACTCAATTACCAGTTGTGACCTTTACCCCGCCTACGGTCGATTATAGGTTTTAATTATTGCCCAATCTTAATTCTGGTCAGATGCCATTTATTACATGTGTCACATTTATAAACTGATAGTTCTAGGTTGATATCAAGCAGCATTTGATAATCTGCCGCTTTTATAGCTTCTTTTTCGCTACTATATTTACGCTTTGGCTGACAGTTATTTACAAATGTAATGCGGTTGTGTCTAATTTGTTTATTAACTCTTGGCATTATAACTTCCCTATTATTTCGCGAGCTTCTTCGGTATTTTTGGTATGCATTAATTTATCTCGTGCTTCGCTGGCTCCAGGAAAATCTCTAATATATATTTTAAAGTAGCGCTTCAAAGGGTCGTATTTTCTAGGGCTGTTTTTACCATATTTATCGTGTAGTTTTAATTGAGTTTTTAATAGTTTAATCAGGTTTTTTTGGGAGTGTATTTTGTTCCTTTTTTCAAAAGCAAATGGATTAGAAAAAATACCTCGGCCAATCATGATTCCATCGATATTGTATTTTTTTGCTAGCTCTTCACCATGCTGACGATCACGAATGTCACCGTTAATAGTGATTAGTGTTTGTGGCGCTATTTCATCTCTTAATTTAATGATTTCAGGGATTAATTCATGATGTGCTGGAACTTTTGTCATCTCTTTTCGGGTTCTTAGATGAACTGTTAGATTAACAATATCTTGCTCTAGTAGCAGTTTTATCCAATCATGCCATTCGTCGACTTTCATGACGCCAAGTCTGGTTTTGACACTTATTGGTAGCTCACTTCTTTTAGCACTTCTAATTAACTCACAGGCAAGTTCTGGAGTTCGAATTAAACCACTCCCCGACCCATTTTTAACAACTGATTTATCCGGGCAGCCCATATTTATATCTATTCCCGAAAATCCCATTTTGGCTAAACTTTTGCTCATCTGCTCAAATTGCTCTGGCTTATTACCCCAGATCTGAACGATTATTGGTTTTTCATTTTTAATAAATTTTAATCTGTCTCTAGTGCTTTTAACGCCTTTTGGGTTACAAAAACTAGAGGCATTAACAAATTCTGTGAAGAATAAATCTGGACGTGCGGCTTTTTTTATAGTTTGACGGAATACAATATCTGTCACTGCCTCCATAGGGGCTAGCGCAAAAAATGGTTTAGGTAATTTTTTCCAGATATTTTTCATAGCTAGTATATTATCTCATAGTGAGTATTGAATGAATTAAAAAACCTCTCATTTCTTCAGCGAATGGGCTGAGAGATGAGAGGTCTTGGGGATTTGATTTGGCAGGTTCTATTTCCTACCCAAAGCTTCCCTTGCTTTGTTGCCAGTCGAACCGGCTTGGTTTGCTGCACCTTGTACTATTGCTAAGTCCTCTTTGCTAGACCTAGCTACGCCATTTTCCTTGACACGAGCGATGGCGTTCGCTACATCCTCTGAGGAATTTGGATTTAAAAATCCCAATCTAATCACCTCCTTTATCGTGTGATTGGGGAAGGTTGTGTATATAGATTTTTAAGTCTGTCCGAAGAGATCATATGTGACCACCATTCGAACAACGGCTATTATAGCACATAATTAGCATATTGTCTATACTTTCGTAATAACTCACAACCTTTGCAACATAAAGCAGGTCATCCTAAACTGTAAGTATCAACCAAACAAATAAAGGAGACCTGCTATGTCCTATTCTACCAACCCTAACCTACCAAAAGCGAGAGCTTTG
>Ga0194063_10000018_pt1 | contig 145551 bp, 156 predicted proteins | sample SepL3720m_MetaG_FD_155459 | JGI IMG/M metagenome (GOLD analysis project Ga0194063, IMG submission 155459) | Anoxic zone freshwater microbial communities from boreal shield lake in IISD Experimental Lakes Area, Ontario, Canada - Sep2016-L373-20m | ecosystem: Environmental > Aquatic >... | reverse complement strand
GGATGTAATATTTTAATATCGTCATTTAAAATTATATTTAACACATCTTGGTCACCAGCGATTAATTTTTCTGAATTCTGATTAACAAAGTTTATGAATTTTGTTGAGTAATCACCTTTTCTTAATTTATTTAAATCCATTAAGGTGACACCAGAGTTAATTGCTGTTTTAATCTTGATTTTTGGATAAATTTTTTGTAAAACTTGTTTGTAATTTGGGTGAAATATTTGACAACAGCCTATTAAATTTTTGTTAATTTGTTCGTTGTAGAGTTTTGAAATATCTTTTAAAATCAAAAGATCACAATCACCGTAAATTATTTTTTTTACTTTAGGTAAAATTATTGGTAATAATAATCTATAATAAGCGGATTGGTTTAGTTGTAAAAATTGTTTTATGTTTTTAAATATTTTTTTATCGACTTCAATAAACTCTATTTTTTTATTTTTAAGTTTGTTTAAACTTTTTAAAATTTTATTTTTGTTTTCTTTAGAAATCCCACCATCTAAAATATAGATATGATAATTATTTTTTGAATTGGAACTTTTTAATAATGAATAAATGGCAACACATAAAAAAGGAGCATAGTTATTGTCTGACGAAAAAGCAATATTTATTATCATATAAATTAATTTCTAATTATAGTAATTTTTAAAAATATAATTCCATGTTAATTTTGAAATATTTTCTTTTTCTTTTTTATAATCTGTTTTTTCTTTTTTTTGAAATGTTTTTATTTCATTAATATAATCTTGTGAATTATTACAGATTGAAATTAATTTTGTATCTATATCAATACCCTCTGCTCCTATCTTTGAGCTAACTATTTTTTTACCAAATCCTAGCGCTTCTAGTATCTTAATTCTGCTACCAGAACCAGCGAAAATAGGAGTAATTAAAATATCAATTTGTTTGAAAAAATCTTTTGGGCTTTCAACAAAACCAGTGTTAATAATTTTATTTTTTATATTTATTGAAGTTTTTGATAAAAGTTTTTTTACTTCATCATCACTGTTTTTACCGGCAAGAATATATTTATAATTTATTTTTTCTTTTTCTAATTTTGGGGCTATTTTTTTAATAAAATATAAAAATGCTGTTTTGTTTGGTGAATGTAAAAATGAGCCGATATAACCTAAAACAACATCATTACTATTCCCTCTATTTTCCAAAAAATCTATTTTTTCTATTCCGTTAGGAACAACAACTATTTTTTTTGGTTTGAAATATTTTTTTAATAAAAGACTATCATTTTTAGATACTGTATTAATTATTTGATATTTTGGAATGTATTTTTTTTCATAAAAGTAAATTTCAATAAATCTTAAAAAATGAATAATTTTTCTTTTTATATTTTTTGTTTCTATTAATCGTCTAAAAAATGATATTGTAGAAATGTCATGAGATGTAAAAACACATCTTTTTTGTTCTTTTTCGTCTAAATAATCGATTATATATAATAGTTGGGAAAATTCTATTTGGATTTTATCTATTTTTTGATTTTTTAAAATTGATTTAATAATTGGAATTAACTCTGGTGAATACCAATCAGAGAACCAATATGGTTGACCTAAATCATAGTAAGAACCAATAATCTTATTACTCTTTATTGGAATAAATATTATTTTTTTACACCAATTACTTAATTCTTTTTCTTCTTCATTATTAAGTTTATAATTTTCGTTTTTAAATGAAACTAAAAATATATTAAATGATAGAGAAAGTTCTTTAATTGTATTTCTAATTCTAGTTGCACCACCACTATCTTGAGGGAAAGGTGAAATAGCAGTTACTAGTAATAAGTTCTTTTTTTTCATTTGAAATTATTTTCGAATTTTGGGAAATTAATTAATGATTTATCAGAATTAATAGTTTTATATTTGTAAAGTTTAATTTTAGAAATAAAAATATTTAATATATTTTTTAATGTTTGTGTTGAATATTTAAAGTCTGATTTACGAAAAAAAATTCTTAATGGATATAAACAAATGTTGTTAATAATATTTGTTGAATCAAAATTTTTCAAAATAAATACTAACCAATTTTTATACATAAAATAACTTGGATCTTCGGTCAATTTTACTGAGCTAGAGCGATGGTGATGAACGACGTGGGAGTTTGGATCAAAGTAGGATGGTAATCCAAATTTCCAAGCAATAAAACCAGCGTCAAGATCTTCACAATAGAGAGGTGTGTAACTTTTATAATCATAACCACCTATCTTTTGAAAGTAGTGTTTATTAATTAATGATGAACCACCACCTGGATATAAAGTAAATGAAACATCTTTTAATGATTCTTCTTGAACATAATGAGCTATTGTAATATAACCGAGACTTGGCAAACTATAAGTTTTTCCTGATTCTTCTCTTCTTTTATTTTTATCAAAGAAAAAAATCTGTGATGATATACCAAAAAATTTTTTATTTTGCTTTAAAATATTTAACGAAAGATCAATAATGGAATTGAAAAAGTTTTTTTGTGGTTCCATGTCATTATTAATTAGATAGACATAATTGTATTTAGAATTTTGCAAACCTAAATTAATAGCTTTAGCAAAACCGATGTTTGTTTTTTGTTTAAGTAAAACTATTGGTATTTTAGTTTTTAAATTAGATAAAGCTTCAACACTACCATCAGTGGAACCATTTTCAATAATAATAATTTCTTTTGGGATTTTTGGATATTCTATAGATAAGTATTTATCTAAAAGTTGAACACAATTAACAACCATCTCTTTTTTATTCCAGGTGGGAATAATAAAACTAACACCATCGATCATTTCTTCTGATTTTTTAATTTTAATTTCTTTAGAAGAAAATAAAGATAATGTCTTTAAAATTAAACTAATAATAAAAAAAATAGAAATAGTAATAAAATAAATAATGGCTGTAAAAAATCTTAAAATTAATTCCAAAAAAAATATTTTTGATCTATTTTTCTTCATTTTCTGAATATTTTTTAATTGCAGTGGTGGTCATGCCGTCGTACTGAATTTGGTGGTGGTTAATGTAGATGGCGCGGGTGCAGAATGATTTGACTTGATCAAGAGAATGAGTGACGAAAATTATAGTTACTTCATGTGATTTTTTGAATTCTTCCATTTTTTTGAAACATTTTTCTTGGAAAGCTGAATCACCTACTGCCAATATTTCATCGACAATTAAAATTTCTGGTTTGACATGAACAGCTATGGCAAAAGCTAGACGCATGTACATTCCTGAAGAATAATGTTTGACTGGTTGATCTATAAATTCCCAAAGTTCAGCAAAGTCGACAATTGATTTGTAATTTGCTTTGATTTCTTTTTGGGATAGGCCAAGGATGGCGCCATTTAGATAGATATTTTCTGAGCCGGTTAGTTCTGGATGCATGCCAGCACCAAGTTCTATTAGAGGCGATATTTTTCCTTGGACTTGAACTATTCCAGAAGTTGGCCACATAACGCCAGCAATGAGCTTTAATATGGTTGATTTACCACTTCCATTTGGACCAATGATTCCAACTGTCTCCCCCTTTTTAATTTCAAAACTAATGTCGTTTAGAGCAGTGAAATTTTCAGCTGTTTGTTCACCTTTGATTAGAGCTGGGATGAATTCTTTGAAAGTCTTATGACTTAGTTTACTAAATTGTTTTGTTACATTTTGGAATGATATTACTGTTTCGTTTGGCATAGTTTTAAATATTATCCGCAAAGATTTTTTCGCGAGATTTGAAATAACGTAAACCAATTAGAAGAATAATGAAAGATAAAACGGTTGCAATAATTAGACTTGAATATTTTGGGATTCCCCCACCAAGGATTACTTGTCGGTAGGCATTAACTATGACAGCCATCGGATTTAATTGGAATAACATTCTAAATTTTTCAGGAACAATGTCAGCTGGATAGATGACCGGAGTTAAATATAGCCAAAGAGTTAAGACTAAACTTAATAAATATTGAATATCTCGATAGAGTAAATTGGCAGCAGCGAAAAATAGAGAAAGACCAAGAGTGAATATTTGTTGAATGAAGAAAATTGGGATAATCCAGAGAATGTTTATGCCGACTGGAATTTGATAGATAATCATATAAATAATTAGGATTGAGCTAGCAAAAAGGAAATCGATTATTTTGGCAATTACGGTGGCTAGAACTAGAATAGTTCGAGGAAAATAGATTTTAGTGATTAGACTGCCGGCTCCGACTAGAGAGGCAGAAGCTGATGCTAGAGAATTAGAAAATAGAGTCCAAGGAAGGAGGGCTACAAAAAGAAAAATTGAGTAAGGAATGTTTGAAGAGGAATTGGTTGGGATGCGCATGATGATGGAAAAAGCAAAAGACATGACCAACATTTGAGCTAGTGGATTCAGTATTACCCAGAAATAACCAAGGACAGATTGCTTATAGCGAGATTTGACTTCCCTAGCTACCATTTGCCAAAGTAATTCGCGCCATTTATGAATTGCTTTAATTTCTGAAAAAAGTTGCAACATTAATATTAGTTTATCATGTTAATGCTTAATTCGGGATTGGCGGAAGCGGTTAATTGGGTTGATTATGAATTGTAAAAGAAGGATTGAAAAAGCGATGGAAATTATGGCGGTGGTGATGCTTAAATATTGGTGAGGGAGAGTTGTGAAATGAGTTATAGTGTTGATGATTAGAAAATGGGAAATATAGACAGGGAAAGAAAGTTCCCCGATAAATCGGTCTATTTTGTTATTTTTGAATAACTTAAAAATAAATGGAATAAAAATGAAACTAAATAAGAATAAAATTAATTGTTTAATATTTTGATTAGGGAAAAATTGATAGGAAAAGAGAAAAGAAATGTAAAAAAAGAAAGAATAGAATGAAAGTTTTTCGAAGTTTTTATTTCTTATGTAGTTATAGAATCGATACATTAAAATTCCGGCTAAGAAGAAAATTAATTCAGTTGGGAAAAAGCGATAGTCCCAAGGATCATGATTTAATCCCCTGCTATAGAGGAATAATCTTAGAGAAAGACTTAGGGCCATTATTATCAAAAGGTATTTATTTTTTAGTCTATTAAAGAATGGAGCTAGAAAATAGAAAGTTAACTCTAAACTCAATGTCCAAGCTTGAACAATTAAATTGAAGTTATATAAAGCTGGTTGGAACTCTTTAAAATTATTTGTAAAAAATAGAGCACCGGTGGCTTGATTTAGTCCAAAGAAGAAAGTTGTGTCTAGACCTAGAATAGTGAAGTTAGGAATTAATAAAAATAGGAAAGTAAAAGGATTTAGATGATAGCTTTGATTAAAGAATCCTAGAATATCAGTTGGGTTTTGATGAAGATAAAGATTAGCTATGTGATAGATAAAAACCAGAATTAAAACAAACCAATAGGTTGGGAAGATTTTTAGGAATCGGTTGCTAATGAATAGTTTGTAATCTGATTTTTTATTGTATTTTTCGGTTAAAATTAGGGCCATGTAGAAGCCAGAAATCATGAAAAAGATTTCGACTGCAAGTTGACCACCCATGAAACTTAAACCAAAAATTGGTGTTGAGTGAGTAGTGATTACTGATAGAGCTAGAAGTAGCCTAATGATACCCATTGTTGTTTATTATATAATTGAATTTATGAATAGAAAGATGAGAGTTTGTACTATCGGTGGTGGTTCAGGGATGCCAATCATTAATAAGGCCTTAATTAAGGCAGGATTTGAAAATATTAAATCAATTGTTACTACTTTTGATAATGGTGGTGATAGTGGCAGGATGAGAACTGATGAAAGAGGTCGAATTTTGGCTTTTTCTGATTATTGGCGAGCTTTGATGTCTTTATGGAAAGATGGCAAACAAAAGGAAATTTGGGAAGATATTTTGAGATATCGGGATGGAAGAGGCAGAAATTTTGGAAATATATTTTTTCAATTTTTATCTGAAAAGGAAGGAAAACTTTCTGATGTAGATTTGGCTTTTTCGGCTTTAACTGGTGCAAAGTTATATGGAGAAATTATTCCAGTTTCAACTTCTCCGGCTCATATTTGTTTTGAAACTTTAAGTGGTAAAAAATATTTAGGTGAACACCACTTAGATGACCTGAGAATGTCTTTAGATCGAGTTATAAATACTTGGCTAGAACCAGAAGTTAGAGCAAACCCAGAGGCAATTAAAGCATTGAAAGAATCGGATATTATTATTATTTGCCCCGGAAGTATGTATGGTTCAATTTTGACTAATTTTTTGCCAAAAGGGATGACTGATGCTTATAAGAAAAGTAAGGCTAAAAAAATATTAATAACTAATGTAGCTTCAGTGGCTAACGAAAATAATAAATACGATCAAGATGATTATATAAGTATATTTTCTAAGTATTTAAAGACAACAAAACCTTTTGATTTAGTGCTTATGGCTGACTTTAAAAAATTAGATCAAGAAAAATTGAAGAAAGTTTTGAGTCTTTATAAATATGAACATTCCTTCCCTATTATGTTTAATCCAGATGGTAAAGAAAAGGCAGTTGTGGCTGACATTGTGACTATTGAAAATATTAATTTGAGATTGCGCCACAGTGAAGATAAATTAGCAAAATTTTTTGGTAAAATGAAATATGTCTCAGAAAAAACTTAAGAAATTAAGAAAAATAGAAAACGTTGATTTAGTTAAAAAAACAGTTTCAGAGCCGGTTTTTGGAATTAGAAAAATCATTAAAGAGAATTGGAAGTTTTTGTTGGCTTTGTGTGTGGGAATTTTTATTCTATATTTTAATTCTTTGAATGGAGCTTTTGTTTCTGATGATTATGCAACAATCCCAAATAATCCATTAATTATGAGTTTTAAAGATGGAGCTAGTTCTTTTGTTGGCATATCTAATTGGTTTTTAGCAGTAAGTTTTGGAATTAGTAGCCCAATTCCTTTTCACACTTTTAGTTTATTTTTATATTTAATAGTTTGTGTTTTGGTTTTTATATTTTTATATATTGTTTTTGATAAAAAAACGGCAATATTGAGTACTATTTTGTTTGCAGTTTTGCCAATTCATGTAGAAGCAGTTTCTTGGATTTCAGGGAAACCTTATTTGTTTACATCTTTGACTGTTTTATTAACTTTGATATTTTTTATTTTATATTTAAAAAGTGGAGTTAAAAAATATTTATGGCTTTTTATAGTTTCTTTGCCAATCGCCTTTTTTGCAGAAAAAGTTAGGTCTTTATCAATTGTTTTTTTGATTTCTCTTTTTATTTTGACTTTTAAGGACACTTTTAAAGTAAAGATAAATTTTAAAAAGATATTTTTATTCTGTTTTTTAGGAATGTTGATTTCAGCTATAATTTTATGGCCTCAAATTAATAACAGAATCACTAGTGTGAATGGTGGTTACAATGGCAATGGTAGTATTTTTTATAATCCTTTTTTTCAATATCCAACTGCTATCGCAAAATATTTACAAGTAGTGTTTGTGCCAACTGATCTGACTTTATATCATACTATGTATATAATTCCAGTTTGGTTTAATTGGGCGATTATTTTATTATTTTTAGGGAATATTGTTTATTTTTGGTTTAAAGATAAAAATATATTTTTTGCATTGATGTTTATCTTTTTAGCAACCGCACCTTCGATGGCACCAGTTAAGGTTAGTTGGTTGGTGGCTGAAAGATATATGATTTTAGGAAGCTTAGGTTTTTGTGTTTTATTAGTTTTATTTTTCAAAAGATTTAGTAAAAAATGGGAGCTACCTTTTTTGATCATGTTTATATTATTGATTGGAACTTATTCAGTTAGAGTTTTTTATAGAAATATTGACTGGCAAACAAACCATAAATTGTGGGTTAATACCTGTCAGGTGTCACCTAACAGTCATAATGCTTGGAATAATATTGGTGATGATTATGATAAATTGAAACAATATGATAATTCGGTTAAAGGTTTTACTCAATCAACAGTAGTTAAGCCTGATTATGCTGACGCTTATCATAATCGAGCTAATATATTTTATAAAACTGGAAGATTGGATTTAGCCAGAGATAGTTATCAAACTGCTTTAAAATTTTCACCAGGTTTAGTCCAAACTTATTATAGTTTGGTGCAAATTGATTTAACAGAAAAGAAATATGATTTAGCTTTGCAAGATGCCACTAAGGCTGTTCAGATTCAACCTAGTCTTCAGTCTTATTATATTTTAGCTGTGGTTAATTATCAGGTTGGTAAGAAGGATGAAGCAATTAAAATTTTACAACAAATAGTTAACACTGCTCCTCAATTTACACAAGCAAAACAAGCTTTAACTCAGATGTTGAGTGAGAAAAAATAAATTATTTATTTTTGACAAAGTGTTATTATACTTTGTCCTAAAGTTGGAAATAATTTAGGGATTAGTTTTGATTTTATCTTTCCTTGAGAGTGAAAATTGGTTACATCAGAAAATGATTTAATAATTTTAAATTTATTTTCTTTTATTAAGTTAGATAGACTTTTGAAAGTAAAATATCTTATATGTCCTGAACTATCAATTTTATTAGGTGTAGTTTCAATAATAGGATTAATCCCTAGTAGAAGCATTAGTCTTCTTGGTAGAGAAGCTATGTTCGGTGTACTAATTAATAGATATCCGTTTGGTTTTAATATTCTTCTTATTTCTTTTAAAAATTGGTCTGTATCGTATATATGTTCAATAATTTCTCCAGCAATCACTATATCAAATAAATTGCCTTTGTATGGTAATTTATTATCGTTAAAGAAAAATTTAATTACTTTTATATTTTTTTTAAGACTTAATTTGTAAGCTTTTTCACTTGCTTCTATCCCAAAAAAATTATTATTTCTAGGTAATTTTGATAAAAATGTTCCGTCATGACAACCAATATCAAGTATATTTTTATTAACTGGTTTAAGGCCTTTTATAATATTAGCCATTAATTTTATACGATAATTTTTCTTTAATTTTAAATCTTTTTTCTCGTATAAATTTTTATATATGTTTTTCATAAATATTTTTTATAGCCTTATTTTCAATGGAAATTATTTTTTCCCAAGAATATTTTTCTAGTAATTTTTTTCCTTTTTGATTATTAAATTTTTTTGATTTAAAAAGTTTTAATACCTGTTTAGCCACTGATTTTTTATTGTGAATTGGTGAAAAAATGACTTCATTATTTTTGTATATTTTTTTAAATACTGGAAGATTGTAAACAAAGCCATAAAGACCACAAGTGACTGCCTCCATAAGAGCTATTCCAAAACTTTCACTTTTACTGACACTTAAAAACCAAAAACACTTACTGCTTTTTATTATATTGAATTTTTCAATTCCAGAAATATAACCAAGTAACTTTATATTCTTTTCAAGTTTTAATTTTTTAATTTTATTTAAAAATTTATTTTTAGTGACAATGTCTCCATCTCCCATGATAGCTAATTTAAATTTTGGATAGGTTTTCTTAATTATATTTAAGATATCTAACATATCAAAAATTCCTTTAGTTTCATTAATTCGACCAATAAAAAGAGCATCAAAATTATATTTGTTATTTTTTTTAGCTTTTTTAATTAAATCAATTTCTAACCCATTCCCAGTGACAACTATTTTATTTTTATCAAAACCATGGTTGATTAAATATTGTTTTAAATCTTGGGAAATGACAAATATAATATCTGCTTTTTTAATAAAAAATAAGCTAATTTTAAATAAAAACCAAGCTAATAATCTGATTATTTTATTACCAGGGTCAGTAATTGGAACAATATTGTCAAAAACAGTTGTCCATATTATTTTTGGATTATAAATTTTTAGGAAAAATGGCATAATCGCAAAATCTAGTAAAGATGAAGGAGAATAGATAACATCATAATTATTTCTATATTTAAATATTTTGAATATTGCTTGAAAATTTTTGAATAAGGAATAGATCATAAATTTTAGTTTAGTGTCTATTTTTGTTAATTTCTTTATTTTATTAGATTTTTGGTTATATTTATAAATATTTTCTTTTTTAAAATTAATTTTATTTATAGTATTTCCAAAGAATAGGTCTAATTGATTATCTAATTTTGCCAATTCTTCAAATTTCTTAAGCCATAAAGGTATTATGCCGTTTGCAGTGAGAGTAGTTAAATTAATTAGTATTTTCATAAAGATTTTTTATTATTTTTTCTAGTTTTTTGAAATAATTTTTTTGGTTAAAATCAAAGTTTTTTATATTTTTATTTTTGATTATTTTATTTTTGATAAATTTAGCTGGGATACCACCATAAATAGTGTGAGGTGGAACATTTTTGTTAACTAAAGAAGCAGCTGCAATTATTGAACCATCACCGATGGTCACTCCACCAATTACAGTAACATTATAGCCGATGTAGACATCATTGCCGATTTTTATTGGTTTAGTAATGTTCACTTCTTTAGGATCTTTATAATATTTAGAAACAAAAGGTGAATTGAATTCATTATTAAATTTATAATTGAAAAAATTTTCATATTTATGACGATGACTGATAGTGGCAAAATTTTGAGCAATTGAACAAAACTTCCCAATTTTTACATTTTCTAGTCTGATTGGTGAATGAAGATAAGAATATTCCCCTATTTCAACATTTGGACCAAAAGTTGTAAAACCATAAATAGTACTATTTTTTTTCAATTTTGGTTGAAAATATATTTTAGAAATATAATGTTTCAAAAATATTGGAAGTTTGGAAAATATGTGGAATAAACAGTAATGAACTTTTTGTTTTAATTTCATTTTAATTATTTTATCAATTTTTAGGTTAAAATTGTTAAATGAAGAATTTAATAAATGAAAAGCCTAGTGATGTTTTATCTGGGCGTAGCTTGGCTTTGTTAAAGTTTATTAAAAATAAGGATGTTAAAAATAAAAATGTTTTAGATATAGGTTGTGGTTTTGGTTGGTTAGAATATAATTTTGTAAATTTGGCAAAAGAAATTATTGCTGTTGATTTGGATAAAAAGAATATATTGATGTGTAAAAAATATATTAAAAATAAAAATGTGAGTTTTATATTAGGAAGTGCTTTAAACTTACCAGTTAAAACAAACACTGTAGACACTGTGGTCGCTAGTGAATTAATAGAACATTTGCCTAAAAATAAGGAGGATGAATTTTTTAGTGAAGCAAACAGAGTTTTGAAAAAAGGAGGAATTTTATATTTGACAACTCCCTTTAATAGTTTTTGGTCAACTTTTTTTGATCCAGCTTGGTGGTTAATAAATCATAGACATTATTCTTTTGACAAACTTAATATAATTGCTAAAAAAAATGGTTTTGTTAAAATTGAATATAAAATTGTTGGGAGATGGTGGAGTTTGTTAGCTTTGTTAAATATGTATTTTAGCAAATGGATTTTTAGAAGAGAAAAATTATTTAAACCTTTTTTTGATAAAAAAGAGACTGAAGAGTTTTCTAAAAATAATGGTTTTATGAATATATTTATATGTTTTAAGAAAAAATAATTTATGTCTAAAAATCTTGTATCAATTATCATCACTACAAAAAATGAAGAGAAAAACATTGAGAATTGTTTATTGAGTATTCAAAATCAAGATTATAAAAATATTGAAGTTATAGTTGTTGATAATTATTCTTCTGATAAAACTCTAGATATAGCTAAAAAATTTACAAAGAAAATTATAAGTGCTGGCCCTGAGAGGTCAAAACAGAGAAACTTAGGGGTAGGAAAAGCTTTAGGTGAATATGTGTTGTACTTAGATGCTGATATGATCGTTAATCAAAAATTAATTGAAAAAAGTGTAGAAATGATGAGTAAAAATAATAATTTAGTTGCTTTATATATACCTGAAGTTGTTTTAGGATCTGATTTTTTGGGTAAAGTTAGGAGGTTTGAAAGAAGTTTTTATGATGCCACTCCTGTTGATTGTGTAAGGTTTATTAAAAAAACAGTTTTTAAAAGTGTTGGTGGTTTTGATTTAGATTTTACTGGACCTGAAGATTGGGATCTTGATAAAAAAATTAAAAAGATAGGACAAGTTGCTTTATTAAATAATTATAACTTTGAAAAAATTAATGATTATTTAAATAAAAATAAATTTGATGTTAATAAATTAAATTCACTTTCTAATCAGGGAATTATTTTCCATAATGAAACTAATTTTAATTTAAAAAAATATTTACAGAAGAAAGATTACTATGGAAATGGTATTAAAAAGTATGTAGAAAAATGGGGTAAAAATGATGAAGATGTGAAATTTCAATTAGGTTTTTGGAATAGATTCTTTGTTGTTTTTTTAGGTGAAAAGAAAAAAATAATAAGATTTTTTAGCCATCCTATTTTGGTTTTTGGGATGTATTTTTTAAAGTTTTTAATTGCTTGGCAATATCTATGGAAAAAATAGTTTCGATTAGTTTATTTGATAAAATTGGTAATTTTTTGATTAAAAGAATGGTTGGTGCTTTTGAGTCTTCCTATAGGCATATAAATACAAATATAATTGATTACTTAAAATTAGAAAATAATAAAAAAACTTTAAAGATATTAGATTTAGGTTGTAGTGATTTTAAAGTAACAAAAAAATATTTAAAGAATGTAAAAAATTACGAATTGCATGCTGTAGATATTGAAAATAAAATAGATAATAAAAATATTAAATATATTAAGTTAGATCTAGAAAAAGATGTTTTACCATATAAAAATAATTTTTTTGATATTATAATAGCCGGTCAAGTGATCGAACATATTTTAAATAAAGATTGGTTTTTACAAGAAAGTTATCGTGTTTTAAAAAGTAAAGGATTGTTTATTTGTGCCACAGAAAACATCGCTTCTTTTGATAATATTCTTAGCTTAATTTTAGGGCAAGAACCACTTTCCCAACATACTGGTTCAAAATATAACACTAATTCGTTCATTTCTCCTCATTTTATGAAAAAAGTTAGTTCAAAATTTGGGAATAAATATGCTCACAAGAATGTTTGTTCTTATTATGGTTTAACAAGGTTGGTTAAAATTAACGGATTTCTAAATTTCAAAATTATTTCTCTTGGAAATATTAATATAATTTTTGAAAAAATATTCAAAATCTATAATAGATTATTGATTGTTTATGCAATAAAATAAAGCTCTTTTAAGAAAAATCTTTTAATTTCTTAATGTATTTAATGGCGTAGTTTGAAAGGTGTTTAATATCAGCAATTGATCTGATAGAAATAAGTTTTTGGAAGATAAATTTTGGAGAAAGAATTCCTTTGAATAAATTTTGAACTAGTTCTAGTTGGTCATTTGGAGATATTGGAGATTTGATGATTGGTTGACGCATGTCATATTCATCCCAATTTTTAGTTAATAGAAGATTATTTTTTTCACAGTATTTGAAAAGTGGAGTGCCAGGATATGGAATTAAAATTGTGGCTTGAAGGCTGTCGGCTAGTCCATCTTTAAAAATCTTTCTAGCTAGATTTAGAGTTTTTTGGGCATCAGATTTAGTTTCATTTGGATAACCAATTATTATAGTAATATGTGGTTCAAGTTTAGCAATTTTGGCGATTTTAAGAGTTTTTAGAGCATCACTAGTTTTTTCATTTTTATTGATGAAATCTAGAGTTTTTTGATTGGCTGATTCAAGACCGTAGAGAATGAATCTGAAACCGGCTTGATACATTAATTTATATTCAGCTAGTGAAAGTGCTCCAAAACGCATATTACAGCCGATTTTAACCTTTTTATTTAGTCCCCTTTTAATTAATTCATTACATAGTTCTTTTAACCAAGGGCCAATTGGAAGTGTGCCTGAATCATCAAAAATTTCTTTAACTTTAAAATTATTTACTAAATTTTCTATTTCTTTAATTGTGTGGTCAACTGAAAACTGACGGAAACATTTACCTGGGAAAAGAGTTGTCCAAGAACAAAAAGTGCATTTACCCCACCAACAATCTCGGCCGGACATGATGTATGAGCCTGGTTTGTATTTATAGTTGGTGTTGTTATATGCATAGAGCTGCCATTGAGTTAATTCTCTATCGATGATTGGTAGAGAATCTAAATCATGTTTTTTTTGAAGTTTGAAAGTTTTGTTTTTTGGGGCTTGATTATTATTTATTAAATCAATTAATTCGTCTAACAGAAAATCATAATCACCACCAACTAAAATATAGTCAACTTTTGAATTTTTGATTGATTCTTCAGGCATGGCAGTCACATGATCGCCCATTAAAACGACGATTGGCTTCCACTTGGTACTTATAGTCTTTATTTCGTTAATTATTTGCCAATGTTTTTTAATTACTGGGGTTTTAGATTCTATAACTATTAAATCTGGTTTATTTTTTTGAATATTTTTAAACCATTCTTGATAATTTAGATTTCTAGCAATTGCATCATCCCAAAAAACTTTTAGACCTTTACTCTTTAATAGAGTGGCGGCATAAGCTGGGATAACTGGATAAATTACATTACCTGTGTTTGTCCATTGAAATTGACGATTTTGAGATAGGAAAGCAGAACCTTTTTCTGAGATTAGAGGTGGATAGGAGATAGAGACAGATTTAACCACCAATGTATTTGCCGGTTTTTTTGTTGATGGCATGAGCTTTGAATTTAACTTCTTTTTTAAATAAACCATGTAGGAATAGTATACCGTAGTGAATGTGAGTAATTGGAATTGTGATGGTTGCTAGGATAGAAACTATTAATTCGTTTTTGGTCAATATGAATTTTAAGAATGTTAAAAGTAATATTGATAGATATAAATATAATGGAATGTCTAGTAAAAATTGGTGTAAAAATATTTTATTTATTAAAAATATTATTAAATATAAAGAAAATAAAGTTGGCATAAAATATCCAATTTTAAAACTGGTTTCTGGAAATTTTTTGACAAAGAATCCCCTTTGGATTGCATAACGAGTTATTTGTTGGAGATGAGGAATAATTATTGATCGACGATGGTGATAAACAACTATAGATGGATGATAAAAAATCTTTTTATTAAGTTTTTTGGTTAATTTTAAACAAATGACAGTGTCTTCGCCTGGCCAATAGGAAGGATCAAAGCTACCAGCTAGATTAAAATCAGTTTTTTTAATGATTAAATTAACACTAGGGTAATCATCTACAAAACGAGATTTTTGGATGCTATTTCGATAGATTCCAGCACCACCACTGCCTAGCCAACTTGACCAAAGTAAACCAGAAGCTTTTTGTCGTTGATTATCTTTTGATGGAGTTAAACATGGACCACAAAAAGCGGCAAAATCTGGGTTCTTCTTAACTAAATTAGTAGCATTTTTAAAATAATTTTTGTGTGGGTAGGAATCATCATCAAAAAAGACTAAATATTGACCTTTAGCCTTATTTGAGCCTAAATTTCTTTTTTCTGAAGGATTAGCTGATCCAGAAATTTCGTCCGTAATTACTAAAACTTCAAAATTTTTTAATGACTGTTCTTTTAATTTTAATAGAGTTTCCTCGAGATATGGGTTAGATTGACGAACTGGGATGATAATTGAAAATAAAGGATTTTTCATAATTATTTTCCAGTGTTAATTCTCATTTGTAGCTCTGGACTGTATACCCATTGTCTTTTATTCTTATCATCGTAATAATTTAAAATTCTTAATCGATAGAAAACAGCCATGGCTTCTATCAGGCAACTTAAAATAACTTTTAAACCAGCAGCATGAGTTAAGCTAGTAAAATCATAATTTAATTTGATCGGAGCTTCATATATTTTTTTGAAACCTAGTTTGTTGGCAACTGACAAAATTTCTAGATCAAAAGCATAGTTTTTGACTAGAAGACGGGGAAGAACTTTTGTTAAAACTTGACGTTTAAATATTTTTAGACCGGCTTGAGTGTCATGAATGTTGATTCCTAATAGAAATCTTGAAATTAAGTGAGCTCCAAAACTAATTATTCTTCGATCAATTGGATAGTTAACCATTGAGGCTGGATGACGTTTTGAAGCGACAATAATGTCAGCGTTATACCATTCCATATGCTCTAGAACTAACGAAATACCATTTGGGTCTATTTCCATCCCGGAATCTATGAAAGCAACATAATCCCCTTTTGTTTTGGCCATGCCATAGCGGACTGCATAGCCTTTTCCATGATTATTTTTGTAACCAAAAACTTTTAAATTTTTTAATTTTAGTTTTTTAATTTCTTTAAATGATTTATCTGCGGATGTTCCATCAACGATAGCAATTATTTCATAATCATAACGAATTTCTTTTAAGGTTTTATCTATATTTTGAAGATCTTTTTTGATGGTTTTTTCTTGTTTATAGATAGGAATGATTACTGATAGAAAATGGTTGTTATTTTTCATTTAATAACATCAAATTATAAAGAGCTAGAGTTTGGATGGCAGTGTATTTCCAATTAAAAGATTTGGCGTGTTTTAAACCGAGTTTAATGTATTTTTCTCTTATATTTTTATTATCCCAGTATTGTTTTAAAGCTTTTTCTAAACTTTTTTGAGAATGAGGGTTAAATTTTAGACCATTTGCATCCATAATTTCATTTAAACAAGAATCTTGGCTGTAGACTACTGGACATCCAGATTGCATGGCTTGGACAAGAGGGAGACCAAAACCTTCAGCAAAAGATGGTTGACAATAAGCGGTGGCTAAATTGTAGATTATTGGAAGATCTTCATCTGGAACAAAACCAGTAAGAATTAAGTTTTTAGAACTTTGAGACTGGAGCCAAATGAGATCTTTAGTCCATGGGTGATCTGGCACATCTTTTTTGGTTGCTGAAGAGCCAACAATAACTAATGGATATTTTAATTTTAGACAGGCTTTAACTAGAGTTGGAACATTTTTATTCCAATTAATATCACCAACAAATAGGACAAATTTTTTAGGTAATTTATATTTTTTTCTGATTTCTTCTAGTTGTTTTGCATTTTTAAAAAGCTTAAAAGTTGGATCAGCTGAGAGATGGGTGACAAAAATATTATTTTTATTAAATCCAGTAATATTATTAATAATGTTTTTTGAATAATTGGAAACAGTTAAAATTTTATCTACTTGAAGAAGACGAACTTTTTGGATTAACCATTTTATGTTTCCTTTTATCCCAACTGGGAATTCTTTTTTGAATTCAATAGGAATTAAATCGTGAACTGTAACGACTGTTGGAATTTTACTTTTTTTTGGGAGAGTTAGCTTGAAAGGATCAAAATATGGATAGTGGATTAAATCGTAATTTCTAATATCTAATGACGAATTTGTAATTAAATTAATTCTCCAATTTTTATAATTTGGATTAGTTTTTATTTCATTTTGAAGAGCAGAAACTAGATTCGAAGTATAATAACCAACACCACGAATGGCGTTACCATCTTGAGTTGGAGAAATATCAATAGCAATTTTAATTTTACTACTCATTATTTTTTGTCCCAATCGTCGGCTAAATTAACTTTACGATTAGTTTTTTGAAGCTCCCAATATTTAGTATAGTAAATTGGGAATCTTAAAGCTGAATAAAAAGAAAAGACAAAACCAGGAAAGCCATCATAAAAACCTTTGTGACGGAAATAGGTCATTAAAAACCACCAAATTGGTTTTACAAAATAAAAATTTAGGAAATTTAAAAAATTAATTTTTGTATTTTTTTCTTGTAGTTCTTTAGCTAGAAGAGTTGTGTAACGATTGTGTCGTAGTAAATATTTAGAGAAAGAAGTGTCAGCATAATGTTCTAAATCATTTTTGAGCCAACCAATTTTTCCTTCAACTTTGGCCTGTTCATGGACATCAGCACATGGAAGACGAGCTTTACCATTTTTATAAAATCTTATAGTTGGATCTGGATATTGACCGCCTTTTTTTAGAAAAGTTCCTAGAAAATAGTTTTTTCGAGGGATCCAAAAAGCATTTTCTTTGATCTCATTAATATCTTTTTTAAGATAAGAAATTATTTCTTCTTTAAGTTCTGGGGTGACAATTTCATCAGCATCAAGTTGAAGAATCCAATCACTTTTACAAGCGTCAATGGCAATGTTTTTATTAATATGGAAAATTGGCTTGTTAGTAGTTTTAATTATTTTTACATTTTTAAATTTTGAAGCCAATTCAATTGTTTTATCTTGAGAAGAACCATCAGCTATCACTATTTCATCAACCCAAGTGTTGACTGCTTCTAGACACCTGACAATGTTGTTTTCTTCATTATAAGTGGCGATAGCGATTGAGATTGTGTAGTTTTGTTTTTTCATAACTTTGAATATATTTTAAACCCTGGTTGACCATTTGGGAAATTAATAATTTTTTTAGGTTCGATTGGAACTATTTCATCACTAGTTATGACTAATGAATTTGAAGGAATTTTCTCCCAATTAATTTTTTCAAAATGATATTTATCATAATTTAACACAGTTGAAAATCCAAAATTGTCTGGAGGAGTTAACTTTATTTCTTTTTGAATTAGTTGAGGTGGATACTTAGAGAAAAATAAAAATAAGATATATGGTTGGTCATATTTATTAGTCACATAAATTTGTTGGTATTGGTTTTTTTGTTGTTCTAGATATGGGGCTAGTTCACTAAATCCAGTTTGCCAAGCGGTAGGATATCTTTTTTCATAGTGGAGGAAATAGCTATCTAAAGAATAAATTATGCTATATCCGTAAATTAAAATTAAGATAATTAAAAATATGTTTTTAAATTTATTATTTTGAATAATTTTTAGAAAATTAAATATTCCAAGAGCAATTAAAATTGATATTGGAATAACCATTGAAAGGGCTCGAAGAGCTGATGGAGCTTGAAAAGTTAGAGAAGCTGCTAATGGAGCAATTAATAGAAAAGATAAAATAAAAATCTTAGATCGTCGATGATAGATCGTCGATGATAAAAGATAAATAATTCCAAGGAATAAAAATGGGAGATCGATTAAATGAATTTGTCCTATGTCTGGAGATTTAGATCTTGGGACATAATCACCAGAGGTTGCTAAAAAATTTAGATCAAAATGAGAAGTATATTTTTGAAGCCAAGAAATAGAGTAAAGAACTCTTTTATTATCAATAGTGCGATTAATTATGTTTAAGGATTTATGTTGATTAAGAAGTTCGGTTGATCTTAATAATGGACCTTGATCTGAAGTGAATCCTACTCCATTAAATCTGGCACTTCCACCATTTTGTAAAAATGAAAATAATACAGGGATTGTTAATATGACTCCAATTAAAATTGGAAATATAATTTGAGGAATTTTTGATTTAATAAAATTAAAATAAATAATGAATAGACTCAGAGCTAGTAGTGGAGCAATAATTCTGGCCGAATGATAGGTATAAAGTGAGGCTGAAAAAAATATTATAAATAATGAAAAATTAAGTAAAAACTTTTTTTCTATTGATTTAAAGAAAAAATAGATACCAATAACTATGAAAGAAAGTGCTACTGATGATTCCCAAGCTCCCCTACTAAAATGAAGGTGCCAAGGAGAAAAAGTCAAAACTGCAGCTGATATTAGAGCTAATTTGTTGTTTTTAGTTAATAGAATAACTAATTTATATATAAATAATATAGTTAAAACTGAAAGAATTAAATTTGGAAGTCTGACAGTTAATAGATTTAAATCTAGTACTTTGATGAAAGGTAAACTTAAATAAAAATAAGCTCCTGGTTTAAAATCTCCAAATGACTTGAAATGAAGTGGCCAAGAGGCTCCATGTTCGTCTTTCCCGGTTTGGAGTAGACTATAGGCGTTGTATCCAATTGCAGCCTCATCTGAATTAATGGCTGGAAAAGAATCTAGTTTGTAGGCTCTTAAAAAAAAAGCTGTTAGTAGAATTAAGATTAGTATAATTTTTTGAATTAATTTCATTTAATAAAATGATTCAAATACATGTCTAAATAATAGATTAATGATAGAAGATAAATAAATATAATAGAAAAATAAACTAATTTGTTTTTATATTTATTTAAAATGAAATAAATTCCAATAGAAATAAAATATACTAGTGGAATAGACATGAAGAAAGCTTTGTTAGAATTTATTAATTCTGGAGAAAGGGCAGCAGAAATTGGAGCTATTAAAAGCCAAATTAGAAATATTAAATTTATTTTTTGTTTTTTTTTGGAAGAAAAACTTATGAAAATACCTAATATTAAAAATATAATACTTGGGTAAAGAATTGTTCCATGTCTTGGATTTGCAAAAGTGTTTCCGAAAATTAAAAATTCTGGAGAAAAATAATTTAAATATCTAATTGTGAAATTTCTTAAAAATAGTTGAATTGGATTATAAAAAATGTAGTAATCCAATGAATTAGTTTCATTAATTATTGTTTGAGTTCTATGTTGGTCTTGTGGATATAATCCAGAATTATTGTCTATAAAAATTAAATTAAAGATTAGGGGAATGATTATTAAAATTGGAAGTAGAAATTTATTATTTTTAATATGAAAATATTTTGAAACGAGCCACATCATTAAAAGTAATAAAAAAAGAAAAAAATTTGTTTTTAAAGTAATGTCTGAAAAATAAATATTGTATGGATTTAAAGTTAATAAAATTGTCGAAATGAAAGCTAATTTTTCTGACTTTTGATCAATTTCTTTAATTAAAAAAAAGAAAACTATCGGAATTAAAGAACTTAAAATTAAAATTGGTAAATTAATTAAATTTAGTTCAACTCTTAAAATTTTAAGAATGAAAGAAATTATAAAAACTATGATTAAAAAAGCTTTTGTATTTTTTGCCATTTTTGACCAGACCAAATTATAAAGTTAATTAAATAGTGGTTGAATAAACCATGAAATTTTTTACTTCCGGGGATGAGACGGCGCCATTGATTTGAAGAATCAGCTAACTTTGAGCCACTAGCTCCATGACGATGAATGATTTGACATTGAGGGTAAAAAATTACATCTTTACCAACTTTATTGATTTTTCGACATAAATCCATGTCTTCAAAATAAAAATAATATTTTTCATTCCAAGATCCAATTGATTTAAAAAATGATTTTTTAGTTAAAAAACAGCCACCTGAAATTGCCCAAACTTTTATTGGGTTTTTAGTTTTTGGAATATATTTAGAATAAGAATATTTTTGATTAAGCCAAAATTCCTTAAAGGCATTGAATGCACTTTGTTTTGGAAAAACTGATGCTTGAGTGCTTAAGTCTGGATTTAAAAATTTAGGACCAATAATTCCTATATTGTTTTTATCTTTAAAATAATTTAATAAGTCATTTAAAGAATCATCAATTAATTCAATGTCGGAATTCATGAAAATTATATATTCATTTGAAGCTTTTTTAAAACCGATATTATTGGCTTTAGAAAATCCCAAATTAGCTTTATTTTTAATTATTTTGACATTTTTTTCTTTAGAAAGTAATTCGATTGTATTATCTTTGGAATCATTATCAACAACAATAATTTCTGGGTTATTAAGGAATTTATTAATTGTTTGAACACATTTTTGAGTTATCTTAGCGGTATTCCAAGTGACGATAATTATAGAAAGCTTCATTTAATTATCAGAAAAAAGTTTAAATATTTCTTTATCAGTTAATTTAGGAAAAACTATTGGAGGTGGAGTTTTTTTAATTTGTTTTTTTGCAGCACGGATTATTTTTATATAATTTGGGCCGGAAAGGACGCGACCAATTAGAGCAATTTTATTTTTAAAGATAAAATCTGGATCAGTAATGTTTCGTAAAGTTGAAAGTAATCTGTTTCTTTCTTTTACATAATTTAAAAGATTTTTAGAAAATTTTGACATAGTTGATTCATGACGATGTTCAACAATAGACTTTGGTTCCCAAAGAAGATTATAACCAGATTTCCAAGCACGAATACCTAGATCAAGATCTTCAGAATAGAATGGTTCGTAAGCTTGATCAAATCCACCTAATTTTTGAAAAATATCTTTTCTGATTATTGAACTACCACCAGAAAGCCAACCAGTTATGTGAGTTTTTTTGATATTAGTGCCTGGTTCATATTGAACATAACCACTTTTCCAAAATATTTTAGCCCAATTTTCATGACCAAGTTCAGCGAAACCAACTCCAAACAAATTTTTATTAGAAAAATGTTTGAGTGTATTTTTAATATAATTTTGGTGGGGAAAAATGTCACTATTTAATAAAACTACTAATTCTCCTTTTGCTTTATTAACTGCATTATTAGAATTTTTCCCAAAACCAAGATTTTTTTTATTTACAATTAATCTTAATTTTGGATATTTTTTTTGAAGTTCTTTAACATAAGAAACACTTTCATCAGGTGATTTGTCATCAGCAACAATTATTTCTTGAGCTTCTGGGCTCATTTTGATTATTTGTTCTAGGTTTTTTTTTAGCAAATCTAAGCCGTTCCAATTGGTGACAATGACTGAAATTTTCATATTATTTATTAATCAAACAGAGTAATTTTTCTTCAAAATTATCTTTTGAAAATTCATGACATTTAATTAGAGCTTTTTGAGACATTTCTTCTAGATCTTTTGGAGAATTTATTAATTTTTTAGTTTTGGAAACTAATTCATCAATATCTTTCCATAAATAACCATCAGCTCCATTAGAAATGATTTCAGGAATTCCACCTTTTGCAACTACGACAGGGACTAAACCTGAAGCCATTGCTTCTACTACTGTCATTCCAAAATGTTCTGTATTTTCTGGATGTTTCAATTCATTAACTTCAAAACCAGCAGCATGCCAATAAATTTTTGATTTGGAATATATTTCTTTTAAATCATCAAAATTTGGATTAATAATGAATTTAACTGGGAGACCTTCAGTCTTCTCTTTTAAATATTTGAGATATGAATTTTCATCTGGATCAATTAAACTGCCGCCAGCGAGAATTAATTTCCAATCATTAACTTTTTCTGTTTCAACTAGTTCTCTGAAAGCATCAATTAAAACATCTTGTTTCTTGGCATTCAAAACATTGTCAAATCTTCCTACAGATAGAATGATATTATCTTTATTTTTTGAAGATTTAAATTTTTCAACATCGACAGGTGGATAGAGAACTTTAAGTTTTGAAGAGTTAAAATCACTATAAAATTTGGCAGTGAATTCAGAATTACAAATTATTTTTGAAAATAATAATAATTTTGAATTGTTAATTAATTTGTTTAAAAAACTTTTTTCACCAGAAAAAGGGACTTGGATATGGAGAAGATTTTGTTTACCTAGAAGGACAGGGATGCTGCCATCACCAAGATAGAAAAAAACATCATATTTGTTACTTGTTTTAAGTTTTTTGACAAAGGTAGAAATTTTCTTATGAAGTTTTTGAGCATTAAAGGATCGATGGATAACTTTAATTAAATTCTTTTTTTCTTCAAAAAAATCAATTTGTTTTGGTTTTAGATGAAAAATGTCTTTAACCAAGTTTAATCCTTCTAGATTTAAAGAAAATCTTTGTTCAGCTTTTTTGATTAAGTTTTGGTTTCCAGACCAAAATAAATCAACTTGATAGCCATTTTTAAGAAGAATTTCTGCAACGGTTAAACAGTATCTCTCCCCTCCACCGAGGGTATCTAGATAAGGATCATATATAGCCGCTTGCTTTCGCATAATTTATAATACCTTAAATTTTATTATTTTGCTTTTGTTGAATTTCCCAAAGACGGGCGTAAATGATAAAAGTGTCGAAAGTTTCAAATAAAACTGAAATCCAACCAACTGTGCCATCACGCCACATTTTTTGGACAATGAGCCTTTCCCAAATTTTTGTTAACATCATTCTTATAAAGCGCCACCAAACGACTGGTGGATGGTTATCTTTAAAAAGGGCTTGGGCTTCCATTTCAGTCCAAACTAATGTCTTGTTTATCATTGAAGTTAAATCTCGATGAGTGTAATGAAGTAGGTCAGATTTCAAATGTTCTAGAGGCCCTGTGATTAACGGTTCTTCATGGAGTATACCTTCGTAACCTTTAAAATATTTTTTGTGATAAAGTCTTTTGACATAATCTGGGTATGAACCACCATATCTGACTCTTTTGCCCAGATAATGATTTGCTCGAGGAATTGCATAATGAGAGATTGGATTATTTTTTATTTTGATTTTACTTAATATTTCTTTTTTTAATTCTGAAGTGATTCTTTCATCTGCATCAATATAGAGAAGCCAATTTTTTGTGGCATTTTGATAACCTAGATTTCGCCATTTAGAAAAATTTTTATTATATTCATCATTAGTTTTAATTATTTGAATGTTTGGAATCGTTTTTTTGGCAAGTTCAATAGTTTTGTCACTTGAATTGGCAGCAACTAAAACAATTTCATCAGCCCAACTGCATGAATTGAGACAATCGACGATCATTTCTTGTTCATTACCAGCGATGATGATTATAGACAAATTGTTTTGTTTCATTTCCAACTCCCCTTTCCAGTTTTATTAATGTAGAAATCAATTATGGCTTGTTTACGCCACTTGCTACTGTTCTTATCAAACAAGAATCGAATAGATTCTCTTATGAGGGCAAATTTAGTTCTTAGACTGACAAAACGAAAAGCAAAAATTAGACGGTTTCTAGTTATAAAATAATCTTGAAGGGAGCTGTTTGGGCCTGATGAGCCTGAATTTAGATGCCAAATGATTGATTCTGGAACAAATTTTAGTTCGTAACCAGCACTTTTGGCTCTAATAGTAAGATCAGCATCTTCCATGTAGAGAAAATATTTTTCATCGAAAAGACCAATTTTTTTAAGAATTTTTGTAGGTATTAAAAAACAACAACCACTGATGAAGTCCATTGGTGGATGATTCTTATCGTATTGACCATGGTCAACCTCATCAATACCGATATTACTGCCATAAACATTATTCCAATCTATTTTCCCACCAATAGCCCAAATTACTTTACCTCTTTCTTTGGCAGTGTATTTATCTTTCCAATATTCAAAACCTGGGGCAAAATATATTTTAGGAGTTAAAATTGCATTTGAATTTTTTTGACTTTCTTCAAATAATTTATCCAAAAATTTTGGATCAACTAGGATGTCATTATTAGCAATTAAAATATAATTAAATTTATTTAAAGCTTTTTTGATGCCGAAATTGTTTCCACCAGCATAGCCTAGATTACTGTTTGTTTTAAAAATTGAAACATTTTTATTGTTAGAATATTTTTTTTCAAATTGGTCTACAGAATCATCTGGTGAGGCGTTATCAATGATTAGGATTTGATATTGAAATTTTTTGTGACTAATTTTTAATAAAGAGTCGACAGTATCTATTGTTAATTTTGCTTGTTTCCAATTTAGAACAACAATGGCAATTTTTTTCATTAAAAATTTTTAGTGAAATAATTTAGAAGATGTCTTAATTTTATAATAATTATTTTAAATATATTTGGAGAATATTCTTTTTGAAAATATTTTATAAACCAATAGTCATATTCAAAAGTAGTTTCTTGACTGGCGGAGACAAAAGATTCTTTTAAGATAGTTTTTTCTTGAGTTCCTTGCTTTTCCCAAAGTCTGATATAAATTAGACCAATTGCAAAAGCTTGAAGAAGACAAAAAACTAGACCATGCATTCCATCTTTGTAGCCTTCTGCAAAAAAGAAACGGCTGTTAAATTCTTGGACAGGTTTAAGAATAAAATCACTAGTTTTGATTTTATAATCTTGAGCTTTAAGTTCATCTGCTTGGATACTGCTATATCTGATTGCACGAGTGATGAATTGAGAGACTGTGGTGTAGTTATTATGATGGATGGCTATTTTTTCTGAATCAAGGAAAGTGAGACCGTTACCTTTAGTTTCTGGTTGACTATGAATTTCTTTTTTCCAAGTTACAGCCCCTTTTTTAAAAAATCTAATCAAATAATCTGGCCAGCAGTTTGAATGTTTAATCCATTTACCAAAAATTATGTTTTTTCTAGGAATTTTGACGTAATCAGTGTCATTTCTTTTGGTGGTGGAGAGTAATTCTTTTTTAAGAGATTTAGTTAGATATTCATCTGGGTCTAGTAGAAGTATCCATTTTCCAGTGGCTTTTGAAAGGGCAAAATTTCTGGCTGGTTCGACAAATTTCATTGCTTTGTACTTAAAGACCTTAGCACCAGCATCTTTAGCTACTTTGTCACTGCCATCAGTGGAATGCATGTCAACTACTATAATCTCATCGGCAAAATTTTTGAGTGATTTTAAACACTTGTTTAGCTCTTCAGCTTCATTACGGACATTAATAACAACTGAAATTAGAGGTTTATGTTTCATAATTAGATGTAATATTCTATCATCTTCTGACTTTATAAATTCTAGTTTGACTATTTTCAAAGATTTTATCAATTCCAAGATCATTAATTGACACTTTAAAACTTTGATCATCAACTAAATAAATATAGTCAATTTTGTTATTTAAAAGAAATCCTCGAGCAAAAAATTTATCTTCAGTATTAAAGAATTTTTCTGCCTCTTTTCTTCTAGATTGCCAATCATATCCAGTTATTATTAGATTCATTTCATCTTCTAGATAAACAGGTTTTTCACTAAAAGCAGAAACATAAGCTGTGGTTTCATACATGTATAAAGGGACTGGGTCAGATTTAATTGAGTTCTTTTTATATTTATCGTATGGAAAAGTCAAAATATTACCTGTTGTTAAAGTTGATAGTTTCTTTAATCCTTCTAGTTCTTGGTTACTAATGTAAGCATGACTTGGATTTTTTAAGAATGTTTTTATAGTACTAAAACTAGAAATAAAAGAAGTTAAAAGAATAATAGTTATTAAAATTTTTCCTAATGTTTTAGATTCTATTTTTGTTAAAAATAAAGCTGAAAATATGTTTGAAAGAAATAATCCATAGTATAAAAATTGGATAGTGTTCCAAGAAGTGCCTTTTTGGACAAAGAGTAGGGGTATTAATGTAATTAATATAATTGTTAAAAATAATTGTTTTAAAATAGGGTTTTTATCTTTTAATGTGAATAAACCAAATAATCTCCAACTATAATTTCCAATTAGAAAAACAATTATTCCAAAAGAATATATCAATAACAATTTAGGGCTTATTTGACCAGTACTTTCAAGTGTATAGCGAAGATTAGTTATTTGTGATGAATACAGTCTGTCAGGGGCTTCAAAAAGAGTGTTAGTGAACCATAATGGTTTATATATAAATAATTTATCAGAACTAGTGTTAAAAATAGAAAATAATGAAAATCCTATTATTAAAGAGGTAATCAAAATTATAGTAGGTGTGTAATTTTTTTTGAAAAATGAATATAGTGAAAATAATCCAAAAAATATAAAGATAGCGACTGCCCCATAAGCTTTAGTGACAGGTAATATTGAGAGCAAAACTATTAATATTAAGGATTTACTTTTTGAAAGTTTTTTATTTTTGAAAATAATTAAAAGAATTATAGAAATAAATAAAATAGAGAGTGCATATGGTGGATTTAATTGATTTGAAATTGATTGCATTGACCAAAACATAGATTCACCACTAAAATTGCCATTTTTAAACAAGGAAACTATCCAACCAAAAGAATTAGCAAAAGTAGTTAGAAAAGCTAAATAAATTCCACCGGAAAATTTGTTGGTTATTTTTTTACCTAGAAGAAAACTAATATAAATAGTTAAAAAAGCTGTGATTATTGGGATTATTTGAAATAACCAGATGCTAGATGAGATATAAGTTATATTAGTTAAAAAAGAAATCAATATATCGAAAAAAGGATGGTAATTTTTTAAATTTTCTCCTGAAAAAATAGGCATGTTAATTTCAAACGGATTATGAATATTATTAATAAGACTTAAGTGCCAGATAGCATCATGACCATTACTTCCCCAAAAACCAATACCATAATTATATTTAATGCCATTTCTAATTACTGGAATAATTTGAAATATAGTGAAAAATAATATCAATATAATTGAAACTATTTTTTGTTTTTTAGCCATGGGAGTTGTTTTGCAAACCAAGTAATTTCATCTTTAGAAAAGAAAAAGTGATAAAGTCCATATGTTGAAATAGCAATTAAGATTTTTCCAGCTAACATTATCCATTGGTTAAAATTAAACATTTCAAAAATAAGAACAGTGATTATCATTAATAGGGTTGCAAAAAGTGGATTTAAAATTGTTTTTAAAATGTTTACTTTAAAAATTTTGTGAGCGGCGATCCAGACAAAAACTGAAGATAATCCAACTATCAGAGTGGCTACAGAAGTTCCAACGAATCCAAATTTAATGCTCATAATTGGGAAGAGAGCCCAAGTTAATATTGTCCACATAATCATGAATTTAGTGCTTAAACCAACTTTCCCAATGGCATTAAAAGCATTAATTATTGGTGAAGTGATTGAGGCGATTGCTGCATTAGCAGTGAAGAAATATAGAGGTAAAATCGCTGGGAGCCATTTTGAATATTTTGGGATTATATTAATAATGTCTGGAGCGACTAGGGCAATCCCAGTGGCGACTGGAAAAACAAAGAGAGCAATGAAATAGATACTTTTTTCTAGAGATTTTTTAAGAATTTCTTTTTGTTCTTGAAGTCTAGAAAAAGTTGGGAAAGTGACTCTCATGATGGCATCCATGAAACTTAAAGGAATTCGTGGCCCTTTTTGAGCCCAAGACAGAATTCCAAAACTATCGCGACCAATTATGCCAGCAACTAGAAGATTTGATAATCTGTCTTTAGCAACAGCTATGAAAGAATTTAGTTGAAAGGGAATTCCGTATTTGAAAAGGGCTTTGGCTGAACTTCTGTCGAAAGAAAAACCAATAGGCCAAGGGCTGATTTTATAGATGATTACTAGCCCAAGAAGACTTCTGACAAAAGTAGCAATGGCGTAAGAAAAGACACCATAGCCTAGGAAAGCGAAGATTACGGCAATTAGATAGAAACTGACGTTTTCAATTATATCGACAGTAGAAATCAACTTAAAATTTAATTTTCTCTCTAGAAGAACCGATGGTAGAGTTTTAAGTGAAGCGGCAAAGAAAGAGAAACATAGAGAAACGAATATCCATAATTCTTTTGAGCCATAGCCTTTAGCTATGCTAATTTTATTGAAAACAATACTGATTACTATCAGACAAGTAATAACTAAAAGTTGTTGAATCACAAAAGTAGTTCTTAACTCTGATTTGGTTGGTTGTTCTTTTTTTTGGATTAGAGCGGCGGCTAGACCAACATCTGAAAAATAACCAAGAATTCCAACTGATTCAGCCACAACAGCAAAGAGACCAACTTCCCCAGTGCCCAATAGAATAGTTAAGAGGAAAAACCCAATGACAGAAATTAGTTGAATCCCAAAATTTCTTAAGGAAAGAAACATAACACTGTTTGTTGTTTTTCTTTTTATTTCTTCAATGTCAATTTGTTCCATAAAGGTAGAGAAAAATAACCTAATACAAAAATCCAAGCAACTAAGGAAATATAATTAGAAATAGTCCTGATTGGAGTATCTTTTAATTTAACATAAATTTGATGATCTCCGGTTTTTAAATTGATCACCATTCGACCTAGTTCTGGTTCTATTTGATAATCTATTTTTTGACCGTTATCGGTGATTTCAAAATTTGGAAAAGCTAGTTGAGAGATAATGACTTTTGAATCTTGGCTTACAGATACATTAAAAAAGATCCAATCAGTCCCCTTCTTTTGGCCTGAAAGTTCGACTAAGGCTTTTTTAGGGTCTACATTATCAATGTATGCTTTGGCAGTTGTTTTAGCAGTTGCTGAAGCAGTTTTTGGAAGATAATCACTTATTCCAGCGCTTATTTGTTGTTCCCAATTTATGCCTGAAAATTTGTCTTTATCAGTTAATTGAAATGGTTTAGTTGCTTTGAAATAGTTAACATTAATTAAAATTAGAACAACTATTATTGATGCAGTAATTATTGTAATTATTTTTTTGTTAAAATATTTTTTAAAAATAAATGGCAGGACACCAATAGATAGAGAAAATAAAAAAGTTGCATGGTTAAGGAAACGCCAAGGAAATTGAATTTTTTGAATAGGACTAAATATTTGCCATATGAAAGTTGATTTATTATGAATCATAAAAGTGGCAAATAAACCCATAATTAGGACGAATAACGAAATTATTATTTTTTTATCAAGGGATTTTTTTCTAATAAGAAGGAAAATGGAAAATAAAAGTATTAATGACGGGATGATCCAGTGCATATAACCGATCATAAAAGAAATTCCATCATTCATTCCCCAAGTTGAAGCTCCATCTCCCCAGAAATTACTAATGAATAGTTGATATAAACTAGCAAAATGACCAGAAAATGAAAAATAGTTGGTGAATAGTTCATTTACATTAATTAAATTAGTTTCAATAAGTACAGGCAAGGTAAAAAAAGCGGCTAGACAAAAAGCGAGTGTGGCTGAAAACAACAGTTTTAAAATAGGTGTGATTTGTTTTTTTAAATTTAGGATTAAAGTATTTTTTTTATTAAATGTAGTTAATAACCAAAAAAGACACCAAATGATTAATATTGGAGCAAAAGTTAATAGCATTGGGTTGTGGGATAAAAATAATCCAGCAAAAGAAATAGCTAATCCAAAGACAAATTTATATTTTTTTTCTAATATTAATTTTCTAGAAAAATAAAAGATTAATGGAAAGAAGACTGCTGCCCAAGCTTCATTCATAGCACCGCGAATATAGATGTTTAGAGCGTGATAGGGAGCATAAGTGTAGAAAAGGGCTGATAATATTCCTCCTGTTGGCCCAAATATTGATGAGGCTAATAAATACATGAAAGTAGCGGCTAATATAATTTGAATTATTGCTGTTACTTTAATTGTGTTGACAAAAGAAACTCCTGTTGTCCTGATAGCTTGACCAACTATATATGGCATTGGTGGGTAGAAATTAAAAAGTGGAGAACCATATTCAAAATCTAGGTCTGGAGTCCAACGACAAGGGATTTGACCATCTTTTAAACATTTTTCAAATTCTAGTTGACGAATCATTTGCATGTCGTCATGCATATTATAGTAACCTGGTTTTAATAGAGCAAAAAAAGCTGGGATTGAAAGTAAGGCTATTATTAGATATGGTAATAATTTATTTAATTTCAAATTTATATTTGAATTAATAATAAATTGTCATTATTTGGTTTTGGATATTTTTTAATTATTTTTACTTTATTCATTTCTTCTTGAGATAAATTGAGCCTTGATTGGTTCATAATTAAATAAACTTCATCGCCATAATTTTTTGCATTGATTAAATTAGATGGAATTTTAGAAAAACCTAGACCAACACCGATAATGGTTAAATTAGAAGTTTTGTTAGTGTAAATTTGAAGACCATCTGGGAGAGTTCCAAAATAACCTTCTGTTCCAACTATGACATTCTTTTCTTTAGCTCTTTCTTTTAAATAAACTGAAATTTCTTTAATTCCCCAACCTGATGTCCAATCGGAAAGATAGCCTTGTTCAGAAGATACTAATTTTTGATTAAAAGGATTGACTGATAAATTATAAATAAAATTTATATTTAAAATAAAAACAGAAATAATTAAGATTGTTTTTAATAAATTTGATTTAATCTTAGTTATTAATGTATAGAAGCCGATAGAAATTAGAATAATTAGAGGAGGTAGAGTGAATAAAACATATCTGGCAGTAAAAACTTTTGCCAAAGCTGAATTAGCTATTAAAGGTAATATCCACCAAGCAATGAGAATTAAAAATTTCCAGTTTCTAACTTCCTGTTTAGAACTTCTGAAATAAAAGATTAATCCAGCTAGAGAAAAAATGATTAAGGGAATAGAAATATAATTAAAATATAAATCAAAAGCATTTATTAAATGAGGAATTAAAGGATCTAGAGGGTGTTTTAAAACTTCAGAAAGAGACCAAATATAATCTTTATTACGGAGAGCAATCATTTGAAATTGAGGGCCAAGACGAAGAATGTTATAAATTAAAAAAGCTACTATTGATGATATTACTGGTAGATAAACTAGTTTTAATTTTCTAATGTTTAGAATTATAAAAGTGAAAATAGACAGAACCACAAAATAAATGGCTGGAGATTTGGTGAGCCAAGATAAACCAAGAACAAAACCGAGAATCAGAGCTAGGTCTAATCTTGGATATTTTGCTAATAAAAATGCAAAAATTAGAGCTAAAAGGCCAAAAAATGACAAAAGGTTATCAGCTGTGGCCATTCTGTCAAAGAAAAAAGAAAAAGGGATTAGACAATAGATTAGAGAAGTTAGAATTGAGGGGTAAAAGTTTTTAGAAAAACTATTTTTAATAAATTTAAAGATATTTTTTTCTTTATCTTCATAATTTAGGAAAAGTGCAGTCAAAATAAACAATAATATAAGTAGACCAAAACCAGCAAAAACAGAGATAATTCGACCACTGACTAGAGGATCATTTATAAATTTAAGAGTGATGGCATTTAACCACATGAATAGTGGTTGCTTACCGTCTGTTTGAGGAATAAATCTGAGAGTTTCTTCACTCTTAATTATTTGAGACCAACGAATATAAATTCCTTCATCACAAAAAACAGGGATAGAAGTTAGATTTTGGAGTCGGGAAAAGAAATATAAGGCACAAATTGAAATTAGAAGAAGAAATTTGAAAAAATTATTTTTTATCATAGATGCCTTGAAAATCATTGCGGATAACTCTAATTATCTCTTGAAGCATTTGTTGTGATTCTTTTTTGAAACGAGCACCATCGTCCCCTTTTGTAGTGCTTAAATCTTCATTTTTCCATTCAACTTCAACTTCTTTAATTTTGTAACCCCATTTTTGAGCTATAAAAAGAAGTTCAACATCAAAAGCAGAAACTGTCCAACCAATTTTTTTAGATTTATTTTTGAAAAATTCAAGATTAGGGAATATTTGTTTAGCTAGGTCAGTTTTCATGGCTTTAAAACCACATTGAGTGTCAATTATCTTAGGTAGTAAAAAAAGACGACGACCAAAAAGGAAACCTTTAGCCATTATCTTTCTGACTAGAGAATTACCTTCACGAGAATGACCACGAGAACCAATTACAACATCATAATCTTTGTCAAAAAATGGTAACAGTTTATTTAACTCTTTTAGCGGAGTTGATTGATCCATATCGGTAAAAAGAATGGTCGGATATTTAGCTTCTTGAATTCCACCCCAAACAGCTGATGGTTTGCCTCCATGTGGAAGATCTAGAACTCTAAAGTTTTTATGTTTTGAAGCAAAATCTTGAACTAATTTGAGGCTATTATCAGTTGATTCATCATTGCAAATGACTACTTCCCAAGTATATTTTTGATCTTTTAAAAAATCATAGACTTCGTTTAGAACACCATTTTTTAAATTATTTTCTTCGTTATAGCAAGGAATTATTATAGAAATTGATTTCATATGTTTGATTATACAAGGTTTTCTTTTTATTTTTTGTTATCTAAATTATGAACAAGCTTGAAAACTTTAATCCCACTGATTTCCCATTGATTTTCTATTTTAGCCCAACCGAAAGCGGCAATTGACCATTCTGGATTATTAATAGGGTTACAATCTATTTTAAAAGGTTCACAAACGACAAATAATTGGTCTGCTAGATTTTGAGGGAGATCGACTATCTTAGCTTTTTTGCTATTTAAAATGTATCTATATGGTGGATCATAATTTTGTTTGGCAAGTAGGGCAAAATTAAAATCTTGATTGTTGGAATTAGAAATTATTAAATCGGCAATTTGAGTGTCAGTTCTTAATTGATTGTTTGGTGACCAACGGAAAGGATTATTTAGAAGAGAAAAGACAGTTATTAAAATAAAGAGCGGAATTCCAATAACTTTGTTTTTAGAAATCAAATAAGCAATTAGTATGAAAACCGCTGGAAAAAGAAAAGATAGATAATGATCATTAATGTATTGACCATAGAGAACTAAAGATACTAATCCACTTAAATACCAAACTAAAACAAAATATAAATTAGATATTTTAGGTCGTAGATTTTTTTTAGAAAAAATATAGATAATTCCAATAATAAAAATAATACTGATTATTAGACCAACTGTTTCGTTTTTGCCAGCTAGGAGACGAGTATTAATTTGGTTAAACAAAATTGGGGTTTTGTTAATAGTTTCGAATGGTTTTATTTTGATGCCAGAATCGTTGTGATTGAAAAAAGTTAAGATTGATTTAATATTTTGACCATTATGTTTAATATCAAAAAGAATTTGTGGAGTTAGAGATATTATAAAAATAATTACCGCAAATAAGGTATTAATTAAAAATGGTTTAATTTCTTTTGATTTACTTTTAATAAATTTAATTAAATTAAAGAGCCAAAAAAGACCAGCTGGCAGAAGAAGTGCTAGAGCTAGGTAATGGGAATTAATGGCCATTATGAAGGCTAATGAGGCATAAATTAGATGTTTATGTTTATTATGTAAGAGAGCTTCGGAAACAAAATAAATAAATAGAAGGGCAAAAAAAGGCATTATATTTGGGTTCCAGATGAAGTTTGAATATTTTATTACTACTGGAGATATGGCATATAAAAAGGCGGCAATGTAGGCAGTTTTTGAATCAAACCATTTTTTGGTGATTAGAAAAATTAAGAAAACTGTGGCTATGTTGATTAAAGCAATGAATATAGCTGGACCAAGAGGACTAAAATTAGATAAAAGTAGGCTTGGAGCAATTAGGTAATAGAAATATGGGCCGAGATACATGTTTCCAACGCTAGTTTGAGGGCCGATGAAGAATAAATCGCCTTTAGTTAAAAAGTTTCTGATAATAGAAACATCACGACCTTGATCACCTAGAAATTCCATATATCCGCCAATATTATAGAGTCTGAAAAAGGCGGCAATTATAATAATGGCGATTATTAAATAGTTCTTTTTAATAAAATTAAGCATTTTTGAAATTAATTTTAAACCAAAGTCGGAAAAGGTCAGAAAAACTTTTAAATATTACATTCAAATTTCTGCCGGTAGCTTCGCCTTCAACTCGAGGATAATGATGGACACTGACTTCAGTGATTTTGAATCCAGCTTTTTTAGATTTGATTAAAAATTCACTACTAATGAAAGCTCCCCTTTCGGCTTCTAATTTTGGGATAGTATCTATGACTTTTTTATTGATCAATTTGAAACCGCAATCTATGTCGGTGACGTGGAGACCAAAAAGAAGAAATACTATTAACTCCCAAATTTTTGAGGTAAAAATTGCAGCCTTAGAGACCTGTCTAGCTAAGTAATAGCCAATAACAATGTCTGAGTTGGTCTTTTGTTGTTGTTTGATGAGTTTAGTGACTTCAGTGAAATCAAACTGACCATCGGCGTCTGTGAAGGCTATCCATTGATATTTAGCATTATAGAGACCACTTTTAAGAGAAGCTCCATAGCCACGATTAGGGTTGTGGGTTATTATTTTAATTTGAGTTGGATATTCTTTTCTAATTTCTTCTAGAACTTTAGCAGTGTTGTCTCTTGAACCATCATTAATTAGAATTATTTCCCATTTTTGGGCATTCTCTTTGAGAATAGGAATAGTTTTTTGAACAGTATTTTTAATGTTTTTCTCTTCGTTATAGCAAGGGAAAAAAACTGAAAGCTCAGTTATTAAAAATTTATTCATAGGTAGAGTATAAGACAAAAAAGTTTAAAAAGAAAATTATTAGATTTTTACTTGACAAATAGCCTATTTGGACATATAATGTCCTATAATTAAATTATTAACACATATAAATGAAAAATAAAATCTTATCTATAAGTATAGCTGTGGTCGCTTTGATCATATTGGCTTTATCTTTAGTTAAACCAACTAAAGCAAACGCTCAATATTATTCTCAAGGTGAAAACAAGAAAGAAGTCTCTGTTGATAAAAAACTTAGATCTATTGACGGCTCTCAATATGTCGATAATATTGAAGCTTCTAAGAGAACTTTTTTTGAAAAAGATGTTTTAGAATTCCAAATTAAAGTCGAGAATATCGGTAATCAAACTTTAAACAATATTAATGTTAAAGATATGTTGCCAAAATATTTAGGTTTAATTTTTAATCCAGGAAACTTTAATAAAGATAATAATACTGTTGAATGGACTATTGATAAATTAGACCCAGGTCAATCTAAAGATTATTTAATCAGAGTTAAAATCCAAAATTCTACTCAACTTAATGTTTTAACTAAAGAAACTAATAATGTTGAAGTTAAAGTCGATGGTTTAAGTGATAGCGATAATGCTAGTTACTTCATCGGTAAATCTGAAGTTCCAAAAACTGGAAATAGTGCTTTGATTATCCAAACAGCCTTAGTCTTAGGACTTGGAACTGGTGGATTCTATTTGAGAAAATTTGTAAGAGGTTTTTAAACCTCTCTTTTAAAAATCCCCTGCTTTTGTGGGGGATTTTTATTTGGTAATTAAACGAAGACTTCTGATTAGAGAAGTTCCATAGTGATCATTTAGACTCATATCTGGGCCATACCAAGGATCATGTATTTTGTAGGAACCGCCACTGCCACTGATTATGACAACAAAGTGAGTTCCAGCAAAAGCTGATAGTTCAGCAATTACATAGCGACCACTTTTAAGCTCATTGTCAACTGTGTTAGTACTGTAACTTGTTTGCCTAAAACTATATCCAGAAGGAATTGATGGCGGATTTCTGACTAACATGTATGAGCTAGGAATTGAACCAAAATTGTCTGGGTTCGAAGCATAAGATGATGGATTCATGCCTGAACCAGCTTTTTTGAAAACCATAGAAAGACTGCTTATATAACATCCGATGCTTCCAATTGTGTCTTGAGAGTCGTTAGAAATACCAATAACTTGATGACACCAACTTGGATCTCTTTGTGAATAGAAATTGCCATCACTGCCTCTACCTGGAGATGCTGATAGACAAGAACCACCTCCAGCACTGCTTGAGAAGTTTCTTAAACCATTTAATTGAGCTCGAGCTTGGGAAAGTAGTTGTTGATAATTTCTTTCGTCGTTTTTAGTGGCTTCGAGAAGAATATTTTTAGATTTCTTTTGTTTATCAAGACTTATTTGTTGAGAAGCTAGTGTCTTTTTTAAGGCTTCCATTTCAGCTTGTTTTTTAGATTTTTCAGTTTTTTGAATGTCATAAGTAGTTCTGGTTGTTTCAATAGTTACTAAGTTTTCCTGATTGTTTTTTTGAACAGTGGCTAGGTATTTATATTCATTTAAGAAATTATTAAATCTGGATGTGAAAAATAGGGCAAAAGAAGGAATTCTTTTTTGAAGTTTATAATTTTGACTGACTTGAACAATGTAAGCAGATGATAGTTGGTTTAAATAGATATCTAATTGACCAATTTTGCCAGATAAATTATTTATTTCTTCATCTAGAGTTTTGATGCTAGTTTCTGTTTGAGTAATTTTAAGTTGAGTTAACTCAACATTTGAATCAATTATTTTAATTTGATTGGCTAGAGTGTTTTTGGATTTACTAAGTTCTGTTAATTTTGTGCTATATTCTGCAATTTTAGCTGAGAGTGAGTCGACAGTGTCTTCGGCAAAAATTAGATTAGGCCTAGAAAAAAAAAGGCTTGAAAATAAGACAAGAATTATTAATATTTTTTTAGTCATCTAGATTTACTAGAACTTTATATATCTTCTGGCACCAATCCAACTGGCGACAAAACCTAATATCAAACCAAGCAGAATTTCAGATGATAAGACAAGGAGATAGAAACTAGGTTTATTGGTGATGAAGATTATTGGATCAAAAAATGAGTTTATTTTTGATCTTAAAATAGTAATAATAATGAAACTTAAAAGTGAACCAACTAATGCACCAGTGACACCATAGATCATGCCTTCAAGTAGAAATGGTTTTTTGACATAGAAAGCAGAGGCTCCAAGAAGACGACTAATGCGAATTTCTTCTTTTCGATTGGTTACTTTCATCCCGATTATTGTGAAAACTGTTAAAAATGAAATTGAACCGATTATTAAGGCAATAGAAATCCCTATTCTTTTGATAATTTCAGTCCACTCTAAGAGAGATTTAATGACATCTTTTTGATAGATAACTTCATCAACAATGTTGGTTTTTGATGAGTAATTTTGATAAATCTGTTCTAGAACTTTTGGATCGGAAACAATTATTTCAAAAGAAGCTGGCAGAATGCTGGCGGTGACCATTTCGGTTAACATTGGGTTGTCTTTATTTTGTTCTTTATATATAGAGAGAGCTTTTTCTTTGGAAATGTATTTAGTTTCTTTGACATTTGGGTAGGAAGCTAGGTCTTTTTGAATGGTTTGGATGGCGTTAGTGTCAAGCCCATCTTTTAAAAAGATAGTTACTTCAGGTTTAGTTTCAAAGTATTTTATGACTGTGGATAGACCATCACTGATGATGGCATAGAAAGAAATAGCGAAGAAACAAGCGATCATGGCGATGATTGCTACCATGCTTTGGAAAGGTGATCTTCTGATGTGATGCCAAGTTGTTTTTAGGATGGTCATTCTTTTTTTGAACTTATATTTTTTTTAGCTTTTTTTTCAGTTTTAATTTCTTTTTTATCTTCCATCATTTCTCCATTTTCGAGTTTAATGACTCTTTTATTTAGTGAATCAATGATGCTCATGTCATGAGTAGTCATGATTATTGTTGTTTTTTCGTTTTCATTAATGTCTTTTAAGAGTTTAATTAAATTCCAAGAATTATCCATGTCAAGATTTCCGGTTGGTTCATCAGCTAGAATTATTCTTGGTTCAACTGCTAGAGCTCGAGCTAGGGCAGCTCTTTGGAGTTCACCACCTGATAGTTGAGCTGGGAAAAGATTACGTCGATCTTGTAGGTCTACTTTTTTAATTACATCATCAATTTTTGAGAGAATTTGGTCTTTTGGGAATTCAACAATATCAAGACAAATGCCAATGTTTTCTTCAACTGTTTTGTCTGTAATTAATTGATAGTCTTGGAAAATTACACCAATTTTTTTTCGGATATGGTCTATTTCTTCTTTTTTACCATTATTAAGATAAATATCATCAATCATTACTTCTCCTGAACTTGGATTGATTTGATTCAAAATTAATTTTAGAATTGTTGACTTTCCAGCTCCAGAATGACCAACAATAAAGATAAATTCACCAGGTTCAACGTCTAAAGTAAAATCTTTTAGAGCACTTATTGAACCGTAATCTTTATTAACTTGATCAAATTTTATTCTCATATTTTATTCGAGGACTTTTATGTTGCCGACATCTAGTAACCAACCAACTTTTGTTGAAGCATTAGTTTCACCTTTGATTTCAACTTTACGGCCAACAAATAGATCTAGATCAACTGTGGCAGAAGTTAGAGCAGCTCTTTGAGAAATTCCACCATCTCTGTTTAAAATGTGGGTTCCAACTCCGTTAATATTTCCAGCTTCGATGGTTCCAGTGGCAGAATCTTTGAAAGTTCCACCGACATTTCCATAGAGTTTACCTGCTTGGATGTCTTCCTTATTTTTAATAGTGTCAGCTGAAATGGCACCGCTGGCATTTTGTTGGATGTCATCAATGACTAGAGAAGCTTTGGTGCTAGGGAAAAATCTTGAGATGAAAAAGCCGGACGTGATAGCTAGGGCTAATATTATTATCAAAACTGATGGTGAAAATATTTTAGCTTTGATTGGTTCTTGAATTGGTTGAGATAAATTTGGAATATCCATATTATTTAATTAATAATTAATAGCTAATAATTAATTGTAACAGAATTATTATAATTTTAATTCAGCTTCTATGAAGGCGTCAAGGTCTCCATCTAGGACACCAATGGTGTCTGAGGTTTCATAACGGGTTCGAAGGTCTTTAATCATTTTATAAGGGTGTAGAACATAAGATCTGATTTGGTGGCCAAATCCAGCTAAAATGTTGTCCCCTTTTATATCTTTCTTTTCTTTATTTTGTTTTTCTTCTTCGAGAATACACAGTTTAGAATTTAACATTTGCATGGCTAATTCTCGGTTTTGATCTTGAGACCGTTGACTTTGACAAGTGACCACAATCCCAGTTGGTTTATGAACAATTCTGACAGCAGTGCTGACTTTGTTGACGTTTTGACCACCAGAACCACCAGATCGATAGGCAGAAAATTCAATATCATCAGGACTGATTTTTATATCAGAACTGTTGTCAATGAATGGAGCAACTTCAACTTTTGCAAAAGAAGTTTGTCTTAATTGGTCGGCATTGAAGGGAGAAAGTCTGACTAGACGGTGGACACCATCTTCATTTTTTAAATAACCATAAGAGAAAGCTTGATTAATTTTTAGATAGACAGCTTTGATTCCAGCTTCTTCTCCAGGAAGAATATCAAGAACTTCATATTTCCAGCCTTTTTTGTCGAAATATTTCATGTACATTCTTTGAAGCATGGCGGCCCAATCCATGGCTTCAGTTCCACCTTGACCAGAGTGAATTGAAAATAAGGCACTCTTAGAGTCATATTTGCCTGATAGATAAGTTTGGAGTTCTAGGCTTTTGATTTTCTTCTCTAATAGTTCTAGTGAATTATTTAGTTCATCTTCTAGTGATTTTTCTGATTGATCTTTTAATAGAGTTTCAAATTCTTCTAGATTTAAGATTTCTGTTTCAATTTCTTTAATATTATCAACGCTTTTTTGAAGGTCTGAAAGTTGTTGCATGGTTTCTTGAGCAAGTTGAGGGTTATCCCAGATGTTAGGGTTTTCTGATTCTTTTTTAAGATTAATTAATTTAGTTAAATTATCTTGATAGGACAATTTGCTTTTAAGTACTTCTAGTTTTGTTTTAAATTCGGATATTAAGGCCATTATTAATTAGAATCGATCTTTTTTATCGTATCATCATAAATGTTTTTAACTACCATTTTTTGGATTTCTTTGATTTGTTTTTGAGGGAAGCCTTCACTTAATTTTTTAAGTTCATTAAATTTATCTTGGATAAAAATCATTGCTTGATTTTGACCTAGATCTATATTTGGATTTAAGTTTATATTCTCAACTTTATTTGGGTTATTAAAAGTTGGTATTTTAAGTGGTTTTTGGAGAGAAATGAAGCTTATTAGAAGATAGATTATGGCTAAAAAGATTATTAGTCTAATTAATGATTTTAGGGTGAATCTGGTTTTTATTTTTTTTTTCATTAAAAGCTATTTTGATTTTGCTGTTAAATAGTCGATTATTGGTTGGTCACCAAGATAACATTGTTTATCTTTTGGATTGATTAAAAATGGGACTATAAGGCCATCTGCAGTTATTTTATCAGGACAAATTTCTTTGACTGTTTTGGCAAAAAGAGCAGAATTAGATTTATTTTCATAAACTTCTAATTGGCTAATTTTAAGTTTTTTATCAATTTCGTTTTTAGCGATGAATTCTTCGACAACTTTACAATGAGGGCAACTGCTGCCGTAGAATAGGATAAAATCAGAATTTTGATAATCAGTGTTAGTGGAAGCTGGAGCTTTGGCAGTTAATTTATAGAAGCCAAAAATGACAGCAACTATTATTAATACGATTATTATTTTTTTCATTTTGTTTTAGTAGTAATATCTATAATTTTGTCACCTTGTTGAATTTTGTCTAGAATATCTAGACCGGAGATTACTTCTCCAAAATTTACATAATCACCTGTTAAATGTTGACAACCTTGGTTATTAAAACAGATGAAGAATTGACTATCGTTACTGATTTCTTTGTTTCCAGCTCGAGCTAGACCAAAACTGCCACGGACAAAAGGAATATTATTGATTTCTGATTTTTGATCGCCACCACCAGTTCCGGTTCCAGTTGGGTCACCACCCTGGGCCATGAAACCTGGAATTACTCGATGAAAGTTTAAGTTTTTATAGAATCCAGAATTAGCTTTTTTAATGAAATTAGCGACAGTGTTTGGAGCTTCTTTTGAATAGAGTTTGGCAACTATTTCACCATCTTTGGTTTTAATAGAAATTATGGAATCTTGGTTGTTAACTGAAGTTGTTGGAATTAAATTTTGAGTCATAGTTGGTGTTGGTTGTTTTGCTTGATTAAGATCTATGTTTTGTTCTTTAATAGAGTCACTTGAACAAGCTGATAAAAATATGATTGATAAAATAATAATTATAATTTTTGGCATTATTTATTTTAACAAAATTAAAACTTTTTTTTGACCGTTATTAATATCTTCCTTGTGGCCAGATTCAGGAAAGTCATGGATGCTTTCTAGAAGTAGTGAATAAGAATAGTGGAAATAGGCACCGGCTTTGGTTCCAACATCATGAACTATAAATTGTTTTTTAGTGTCATCATAGCCAAGAATTACGAGGCTATGGTAATAAGGGCCACCTGAATTAAAATGTTTATTTTCGGCAAATAAAGTTTTCCCATTGGCAGTGACTATTATTGGAATATTTTGACTTAAATATTTTTTAATATCTTCAACACTTGGATTTTCTATTATTTTAGTTTGATAATTTAGATATTTTTCACCTACTATGGCCATTTGAGAAATATTCATATCCTTAGAAAAAGTTTGAGTGTCTTCAAATTTGATCATATCTAGGATTAAATCTCTATTTTCAACTAAAGAAATTGATTTATTTTTATAATATAAATCGACAGTTAAAAGTGAAGCTTCTTCACAAGCATCTTGCCACGGTTGATCCCAGTTTTTCTCTGGAGCCTGTTCTACAAAGGCGGTTTTAATTAAAAATTTATTTGGGAGACCATCTTTTAATATTTTGGTTGGTTCTGGAGCAATTGTTTCTTTAATTTCTTCAACTTTAGCAATAGTTTGGTTAATTTTAGTTTCAACCTTTTCTTTAGTTGGTTTTTTGATGAAAAACAAGATAAATGTGGAAAATAAGATTAAAAGTAAAAATAAGAGAATTAACTTAATTTGTTGCATAATTATTATATTATAGTACAATCTACGGATGCCCAAGTTCAATAATATAATAAACATTGCTGTGATTGCCCACGTTGATCATGGAAAAACCACTTTAGTTGATGCTTTATTAAAGCAAACACACACTTTTAGAGAAAACCAAGAAGAGATGAATGTCGATCGAATCATGGATAGTAATGATCTGGAAAGAGAAAAAGGAATCACTATTTTATCTAAAAATACCTCTGTTTTTTATAAAGACACTAAAATTAACATCATAGACACTCCTGGACACGCTGATTTTGGTGGTGAAGTCGAAAGAGTCTTAAACATGGCTGATGGTGTTCTATTGATCGTTGATGCGGCTGAAGGCCCTTTATCTCAAACTAAATTCGTTTTAAAGAGAGCTTTGGACTATAAATTGAAAGTTATTTTGGTTATTAATAAGATTGATAGAAAAGACGAAAGAACTAAAGAAGTTGTGGCTGATGCTGAAAATTTATTTTTATCTTTAGCTGATGATCCTGAATTATTAGATTTTCCAATTATTTATGCAATCGGTCGAGAAGGAAAGACATTTTATGAAATGCCGGAATCAATGGAAGAAAAAGGTGATGTGACTCCCCTTTTTGAAACAATTTTAAAAACTATCCCTAGTGCTCAAAAAAATATGGATCAACCTTTCCAAATGTTAGTTTCTGCTTTTGAAAAGAATGAATATTTAGGTAAATTAGCAGTTGGAAGAGTTAATCAAGGAATGGTTAAAAAGGGAGATTATATTTCCTTAGTTAATGTTGACCAAAAAGTAGCTGGTAATTTTAGAGCTGAAAAAATGTATGTTAATGAAGGAATTAACAAAGTTGAAGCAAATGAAGTAACTAGTGGAGAAATTGTTTATATTTCTGGAATTTCTGAGATCGAAATTGGACAAACTTTGACTTCACCAAGTTTTCAAGTGGCACTTCCAGCAATTGAAGTCGCTGAACCGACTCTTAAGGCTAGTTTTGGACCTAATACATCGGTTTTTGCTAGAGATGAATCTAAATTTTTGACCAGTAGAGAACTTAAAGAAAGATTGAGAGAAGAAGTTGAATCAAACTTAGGATTAAAAATTGAAGATGATCCAAGTGATAGCATCAGAATGTTAGTGGCTGGTCGAGGTGAATTACATTTAGCTATTTTAGTTGAAAAATTACGCCGAGAAGGATATGCAATGGAAGTTGGTAAACCTGAAGTAATCTTGAAAAAGATTGACGGAGTTGTTTGTGAACCTTTTAATGAATTAACTATTATTACTCCTGATGAATATGTGGGAACAATTACTTCTGAATTAGGTAAGAGAAAAGCAGAAATGTTGGATATGCAAACTGATGATAAGGTCGGAACTAAAATGATTTATAAAATCAGTGAAAAGAATGCTTTAGGTCTACGAAGTGCTTTAATGACTGAAACTAGAGGAATGGTGTCATTAAACTTCTTATTTATCGACTTTGAACCAAAACAAGAAGATAACACTAAAGAAAGAAATGGAGTTTTAATTGCTTCTGAGTCTGGTAAAGCTTTGTCTTTTGGATTAGATTTAGCTCAAAAAAGAGGCATTACTTTTATTTCTCCAACTGAAATGGTTTATGAAGGACAAATTGTTGGTTTCAGACCAATGATTGGTGATTTAGAGATAAATATCTGTAAGGGTAAACAATTAACCAACATGCGTTCATCTGGAAACGATGATGGAATTGTGTTGGCACCAGCAGTTAAATATTCGATTGAAGAATCACTAGACTTTATTAATAGTGATGAGTTTATTGATATTACTCCAAAAACAATTCGATTAAGAAAGAAACTTTTGAATAAAACTGACCGAGTCAGAGCTTCACGAAAAAAATAATTAGACTATTTTTGAGATTAATAATTTTGCCTTTTTAAATATTGGAAGTATATTAATTTCAGAAATAAGTAATAAAATTGGTAACCCCCATCTAAAATACTGTTGTGGTGGCATCCAATCAAGTGAACCCCATTGATTATGAATTATAAATTTTGAGTATGCAAAGATAAGTAACACACTTTGAAATAAAAATATAATAATCCAACTTCTTTTCTTCAAATTTACAAAAGGGAAAATCATATAAATCCAAGTGTAATACCACATATATTTTGGGTTGTAAGCATTATAAAAAAGAATAGCAAACCCAGATAATCTGAATAACCATAATCTTATTTTGCCACTAAATATTAAAGTAAAAATTAGAGGTGCACTGATAAATTTTGTAGCGACTGATGCTATAAAAGCTGTTGTTTGGAGAATTTTATTTTTATTCACAATAGAAAAGAAGATTGAAGTTATAAAAAGGGCAACCATGATCAAATCATTATGTGAATTAATCAATAGTTCTAATATCAATAATGGGTTAAAAAACCAATAAGCAAAGATTTTCTTATCATTTTTATTAATTTTCAAAAGCATCCAACCACAAAGCATAAAAACCATTACATTTAATAATTTAAGACCATAAAAAACACCTAAAAATTTGGCAGAAGTAAAAATTAAAAATGGTATTAATGAATAGGCTAAAAACACTGGACCATAGGCATATTTAATATCTGTTCCAAAAATAGTGTAGTTCACATTGTTTACCCATAGAGTGAAAGCAAACCATAATTCTTTTCCTTCAACAACAATTGGAGCATTGAAATATGGGTTTAAATGGAAAAAAGTTACCATTTTCCCGGCAAATAGATAGCTGAAAATGTCACTTGATAAAAATGGGTAGGACAAACTAGCTATGAGACTTGTAATTAAGGAAATTATTAATAATTTTCTAATACTAAATTTTTCTAAAAATTTGGAATTTAGAAAAAATATTTGTATTAAAGTTAATATTAAGATTGAGACTATAAAAAAGGTTAATATTTCATCTTTATATCCATTTAAAAAATCTTTATATTTAATTAATTCCATAACCCAAGGTTTAGTTGGTGCTAATAAAATTAAAATTCCAAAGTGTGTCCAAAAATATGAAATAAAAAAATATATTATTAATATAATGATAATTAATCCAAATATAATCATATTTTATTTTAACGACATAAATTTTATTTAATTAAATTATTTTTGTTCGATTATTTCGTTTTGAGGGGTAACAATTTTTTCCCATCTAATTTGGGATAAAGTATCTTCAACCCATTTTGAAACTGATTTTGTAAAATCAACTTGAGAAAAAATGTAGATCAAGATTGAACCAATGATTATAGTCCCAAAAAGCATTCCTAGAGACCGAAAAGTGCCACTCAAAAAGTTAGTCCACATAAGTTTTGATGGTTTAGTGACTTTGTCTAATTTTTCATTAAGAGCTTTGAGCTCGGAGATTATTTCTTGATTTGGATCCATAGTTTTATTTAAATTTTATAATGAGGAATTATATGAATATGAGCATGAGGAATGTCTGTTCCCATGGTTACAAATGAAATGAATTCAGCATTGAATTTTTCTTTTTGGTCTAGCCCAACTTTTTTGGCAACTTCCCAATATTCGCCAAAATTAGGGACATCATAAGTCCATTGATAATGTTTCTTAGGAATTAAAAGAGTGTGGCCAAGAGCTTTTGGATTAACATCTAGAAAAGCAAGAAAATTATCGTCTTCATAAATTTTTTCGCAATTGACTTCCCCACTGGCTATTTTGCAAAAAATACAATCTGTCATAAGTTAGTTTATCAGAAGTTTAATCCTTTTTATTTTCTTAAATCTGGGTAGACTTTTTGGAGTTTTTCGATGATTAAATCAATACCTTTTTGAAGAGACATGTTGTTTAAAACAGCACCAGCGGCAGGTTTGTGACCACCACCACCAAGAGCGGCGGCAACTTTGGTTAAATCATATTTATTAGGGTCTCTAGTCCTGAAACTAATTTTGATTAAATTTGGTTGAACTTCAATTAGGCTAATGCCAATTTCCCAACCAGTGACTGATTTAATGGAATTAGCGATGTCGGAACCATGGATGACACTACTATTATCAAGATTATTTTCTTGGATAGTTTTAAAATCAATGGAAGAAATAGCAACTTTTTCTGAACAATAAGTTTTGATGGCGGCAAACATTAAAGATAGAAATTTAAGACGATCAGCTTTGTCATTATTTTCTAGTTCAAAAACAGTTTTATTGAATTTTGGATATATTTTGACTAAATCTGAGACAATTAAAAAAGTTTTGTGAGTAGTGTTTAAATATTTAAAACCACCAGTGTCAGCGTAGATGCCAATAAATAGACAATTGGCAATATTTTTAGTTATTTTAATTTTATTAACTTGTAAAAATTCATAAATTAATTGGCAAGTAGCTGGAGACTTAACATCTATTAAATTAATGTTGGCAAATTTTTGGTTGCTGAAATGATGATCAATGCAAATAGTTTTTAAATGTTTACTAAGTTTAACTTCACCTTGGTTTGAAATTCTTTTTTTGTCTGAAATATCGGCTATTATGAATAAATCATAGTCATTTTGATTAATTTGAAAAAAGTTTTTTGGTAAGACTTTGTTGCTGTTTGGTAAAGTTGCCATGTTTTGAGGAAATTCGGAATCACCAGCAATTAGAGTGACTTTTTTGCCCATTTTACTGATTACTTCATAGAGAGCTAAATTAGAACCAACTGAATCGGCGTCTGGGCTTGGATGGATAGTTAAAAGAATGCTTTTTGCTTTTTTAATTTCTTTCCAGATTTTTTTAGATACTAGTTTTTTGATCATATTTATTCGTATTGAGGATAACAACATTTTTTATATTTTTTGCCTGAACCACAAGGACATGGGTCATTTCGACCAACAGTGTTTTCTTTGGTGACTGTTTGGGCTTTGGCTTGGTGTTGATGATTCTCTACTTCTTGATTATCAACTGCTTGAGCACTTGTTTCAATAGATAGATCTTCAACTTGACCACGAGTTTCAGTGGCTTGATCTGGCCCAGCCTGAGGTGGAGCAGTAACTGGTTCAAGTCTGAAAAGTTTTCTAGATAAGTTATATTCAAATTGCCCCATTAATTTTTGGAACATTTCGTAGCCTTCTTTTCGATATTCGATCAGAGGGTCTTTTTGAGCATAACCTCGGAGACGGACACCTTCTCGTAGGTCATCAAGATGGGTTAAGTGTTCAACCCAAAGTGGATCAAGTGTGGAAATGATGGCAAATATAAGAACAGATTTTGAAATGTCTTTACCAAAATAACTGATTCTCTGTTGCCATTGATCTTTTAAAATATTAACTAAATATTCCTGTGGGTTATTTGCTTTTTCTAGTTCTGATCTGACTTTGTTTCTTTGAGATGGATCCATTGGAAGAATTTCTGAGAATTCAAGCATTATTTTTTCAGCATCAAGTTTGCCATTTTCATAGTCGCTGTTCATGGCGACTAACGAACTTATTTGATTATTTAGAGCTTTATAAATAGTTTCTTCATTTAATTGTTCCTCAGAATCGGCGTTAATTAGAGTTGTGTCGCGAAGATTGTAGACTATTTTTCTTTGCTTATTAATGACATCGTCATATTCAACTAAGTGTTTTCGAGAATCAAAATTGTAGCCTTCAACTTTAACTTGGATTTGTTCAATAACTTTAGAAACTAGCGGATGAGTTAGAGGCATGTCGTCTGGCATGTTGAATCGACTCATTAGAGTGCTAATTTTTTCACCACCAAAAACTCGCATTAAATCATCATCAAGAGCAACATAGAATTGAGAATAACCTGGATCACCTTGACGACCAGCTCGACCTCGGAGTTGGTTGTCGATGCGGCGTGATTCGTGTCGTTCAGTACCAATGACACATAAACCACCAAGACTTAAAACTTCGTCATGTTCTTTTTTCCAAGTTTTTTTATCGGTTAATTCTTTTGGACCACCAAGAATGATGTCGACACCTCGGCCAGCCATGTTAGTAGCAACAGTGATGGCACCTTTCTTTCCAGCTTTTGAAATTATTTCAGCTTCAGATCGGTGATTTTTAGCGTTTAAAACTTGGTGAGTAAGTCCTCTTTTAGTTAATAAATTACCAAGTATTCCATTTTTTTCAATTGAAGTAGTTCCAATTAAAACTGGTTGACCCTTCTTATGAAGTTCTTCAATTTTATTAACAACAGCAACATATTTAGATCTTTGAGTTTTGAAAATTAAATCGTTTTGATCATCTCTTTGAAGATCACGATGAGTTGGGATAGTGACAACATCTAGATCATAAATCTTTTTAAATTCTTCAGACTCAGTGGCGGCGGTTCCAGTCATACCGGCTAATTTGGTATAGAGACGGAAAAAGTTTTGGAAAGTGATGGTGGCCCAAGTTTGAGATTCACGTTGGACAGTGACACTTTCTTTAGCTTCAACCGCTTGGTGAAGACCATCTGACCAGCGTCGGCCATTCATCATGCGGCCAGTGAATTCATCGACAATTATTACTTCACCATCTTTGACGACATAATCTTTATCTTTTTGGAAAATAGCTCGAGCTTTGATAGCGTTTTCAATGTAATGAATGGTTTCAAATGATTCTTCATAAAGATTTTTGACATTCAAAACTCTTTCTATTTTTCTGATTCCATATTCTGATAAAGTGGCTGATTTAGCTTTCTCATCGATGATGTAATCGTTTTGTTGAAGTTGAGAGGCTATCTTGGCAAATTCATAGTATTTATCGACTGGTTGGTTATTTGGTGAAGAAATGATTAGAGGAGTTCTGGCTTCGTCAATCAAAACAAAATCGACTTCATCGACGACAGCAAAATTGTGAGGTCTTTGAACCATATCTTTATATTCAGAAACCATGTGATCACGAAGATAATCAAAACCAAATTCATTATTAGTTCCATAGGTAATGTCGGCATTGTAAGCTTCTTTTCGAGTAATTGGCTTTAAATGAGCTAGACGATTATCTATTTTTTCATTTTCGTCAGTATATTCTGGGTCAAGAATGAATGATTGTTCATGGACAATACAAGCAGTGCTGATTCCAAGTTTGTGCAAAGCTCGAGGATACCAACCGGCGCCAACTCGAGTTAAGTAATCGTTTGGAGTGACAATGTGGACACCTTTGCCTTCTAGAGCGTTTAAATAGGCTGGAAAGATGACTGAGTGAGTCTTACCTTCTCCGGTTTTTTGTTCGGCAATTGCACCTTGGTGGAGAGTAATGGCCGACATAAGTTGAACATCATAAGCTCTTTCACCAATGGTTCTTTGAATGGTTTCTCGAACTACTGCATAGGCTTCAGGCAAAATGTCATCTAGAGTTTTACCTTTACTTAAAAGTTTTTTGAATTTTTCAGTTCTTTTATATAAATCTTCGTCTTTAAGCGCGTTAATTTCTTTTTCAAAAGCATTAATTTTTTCGATTATTGGTTTGAAAGAATTTACTCTTCTTTTATTCTCATCAAAAAAACTTTTAATTAGTTTAAACATAGTGATAATTATACCTTAAAAAATACCGTTCCGACCTGCTCTAGCTTTGATACTAAAGCAAGTCGGAATAGGTGGCTCCTCTAGCGAATTAAATGGGTTTTATAACCTCGAAATTTGTATAAGGTTGTAAAACTTTAGGTATTTTGATGCTGCCGTCTTTTTGTTGATGATTTTCGATGATAGCTAAGACAGCGCGATCGGTGATTAGAGTGGCATTTAAAATGTGAACTAATTCATTTTTGCCATCAATTTTAACTTTGGTGTTTAAACGACGAGATTGGTAGTCACCACAGTTGCTGCAAGAATGAGTTTCTCGATAGGCTTTTTGACCTGGAAACCAAGAATTTAGATCATACATACGACGATTTGGTTGAGGAAGATCACCCGTGCAAGCTTGAACAACTTGATATGGAATTCCAAACTCTTGCATTAATTCTTCTTCTAGAGCCAACATTTCTAGACACATAGCATCAGAAATTTTGTAATCTGGAAGAGTGAAAATGTTCATTTCAACTTTATTGAAGTTATGGACTCTTAAAAGGCCTTTCATGTCTTTACCATAGGTTCCAGCTTCTCTTCTGAAACATGGTGAATAATTGACATATTTAATTGGGAATTTTTTAGCATCTAGAATTTCATCCATATGATATGGAACAACAACATGTTCAGAACTGCTGATGAAAATTAAATCATCTTCAGGACTGGAATAATAAGCATTCATTAGATTTTTGTTGCTGGTGTAACCACATTTCCATTCAGCTTCTGATTTAACCATAGTTGGAGGAATCATGGCCGTGAAACCTTTTTTGACTAATTTGTTGAAAGCATAGAACATGACCGCCATTTCGAGAACTGCACCTTGACCTTTGAAATAACCAAAACGAGAACCGGAAACTTGAGCAGCTTTCTTGATATCAAGAATGTCGAGTTTTTCACCGAGATCAGCATGATCTAGAGGCTCAAAATCAAATTTGGTTGGCTCACCGACTGTTTTGATGACAACATTATCTTTGTCATCTTTGCCAATTGGAGTGTCATCTGATGGGATGTTTGGAATTTCTTCTAGAACTAAATTTTGTTTATCTTCGATTACTTTTAAATCAGCTTCTAAAGTTTTTAATTTTTCTTTAATCACTGAAGCTTCTTTAAGTTGGGATTCGGTTGGTTTCCCTTGGAAAGCACGACTGAGAACATTTTGTTCGGATCTTAATCCTTCAACTTGGGAAAGTAGTTTTAAACGACTCTTATCAAAGTCTAAAACTTGGTCTGCAACAATAGGATCTTTTTGGCGATTTTTGAGCGCGGTTTTGACGATTTCTGGCTGATTTCTAAGTAAATTAATATCAATCATGAGATGCCATTATTGTATCAAAATTTGCTTCAAATAATCTCCGCAGAATTATCGCAAAAAAACTATCTTTATAACTTTTTATACATTGAAATTAGGTCATCAAACTTGCCTCGGTATTTGGCTCCTTGAGGAAGACGAGCATATTCTTTGAAACCAAGTTTTTTATAGAGAGATTGGGCAATAAAGTTTTTACCATAGACATCTAGAGTAACTAGTTTTAATTCTTTTAATTTTGATTTAGATTCTTTAATGACTAGATCCATTAAAATTTTGCCAATCCCCTCACCTCGATATTCTTTTGCAACAGTGATTCCAAAAAGACCAAGATGGCTTCTAGTTTTATCCATCATATTTATGTCTGCTGAACCGACAAACTTACCATCAATAAATCCTAACAAATAGACTGCCTTTTTATTTTTAATTTTATCGACCATTGATTCGACATATTTTTTTTCTTCTTCAAATGTTTGTTGTTCACCTTGAAAAGTAACGAATGTTTTTTCTTTGGAAATTTTGTTTATAAAATCAAGTAAAATTTGGGTGTCATTAATGGTTGGATAACGGAAAGAAATTATTTTTCCGCTTTTAGTTTTGCCTTGGAATATTATTTTATCTTTCATATTATGTAATTAAATTATTATTTTCAAATAGTTCACTAGATTTAATTGTTTTACCATATAGTTTTGGAAAAGTATTTTCAATTAAAAGTTTTTGAATTTTTTGACGAGCTGGTGAATCGGTTGTTTCGATTAAATCTTTAAGGATGACAAAATTGAAACCCTGAGAAAAACCACTGGCAATTGATGCTAGAACACAACCATCAGTAAAAATGCCGGTCATGATTATGTATTTAATTCCTTTGTCTTTTAATTTTTTAGTTAATTCACCGCCAACAAAAGTGTCATAAGTGTTTTTGGTGAAAATTAAATCACTTGGTTCTGGTTTGATTACAAAAAATTCTTCATCAAAACCACTGTCGTCGTCTGAGTAATAACAAGCCATAGGGTCAGTATAAAGTTCGTTAATATTTTTAGCTAAATGCTTTTCATTCCATGGAGTTGTTTTAGTAATAACAACCAAGCCACCTATTTTTTGTCGGTATTTTTTAATGAATTTGTCTAGTTTAGGCAACATTTTACGAATTTTGGAAAAGTGAACATTCCATTCTGGAGTTTCACAATCTTCGTGGGCACAAGAATTTATTGGGTCAATGACTACTAGAGCAGTATTGTCTTTAGTCATTTTTGGATAAATTTCCATATGTTCATTATAAACCTAAATGATGATAAAATCACACACTATGGCAAATAAAGAAATGGAAAGTTTATTAAATAATCTATCTGAAATAGAATGTGTATATTCTAGAAAAGATGGTATTTTTGGAAATAACCCACATTTTTTTGTGAGATTAAATTCAGAACAACACAAGAAAAGATTTTCAGGAGTTGATGGTGATGAACTAGAAAAAGAAAGAATTAATCTTATCGAAAATTGGAAAGAACATTCAGAAGCAGCCGAATTTAAAAAATTACCTGATGGTACTGTTTGTAAACTAAGCGAAAGAGAGATTGAACATAGACAATTAATTAAGATAAAGTTAGAAAAAAGGAAATAAACTATAACCCAATTTGTGGGGCGATTTGTTGCATCGATTGAAGACAAATTTCAATGAATTTTTCGAGAGGAATATTGAGACCTTCTTTTAATTCACACTTAGAAACTTCATCACGGCGAGTGCCGGCGGCAAATTTTGGTTCTTTTAGAAATCTTTTTAAAACTGATGAAGTTTTGACATCGGTTAATTTTTTAGATGGATAAACTAGAGCGACAGCGACAATTAAACCAGTTAAGGAATCAGCACAGAAAATTGCCCATTTGGCTTTATTGTCATAAACACAATTTTGTCGACCATCATGAGCTAGAATGATTTCTTGGACAGTGTCAGAAATTTCTAGGTCATATTTCTTTAAAGCTTCTTTTGTTTTTAAAGGATGGAGATCTTTAAACTCACCTGAATAATCGATGTCGTGAACTAGACCAGCTAGAGTCCATTCTTCTTTAGTTGGTTCTGAATCGTTGAGTAAATTAAATGTTTTCAAATAATCATAAATTCCACCCATGCAAGCCTCTAGAGCTAGAGAATGATAATAAATGTTTTGTTCTAGATTTTTTTCTACAGCATCATTAAAAATTTTTCTGTCGGTCATATTATTTTTCAAATTTTTTCCAAACACCTTCGGAAATTACTTCAATTTTATCACCATCAACTTTAATAGCTGATTCATCATCTAGAGCATATAAAGGATATGGATAATCTTTTAATTTTTTTTCGATATTTTCTAAAGTCATTTCTGGAAACCAAGAACTATTAAGATGTGGCTCAACCATAAAATTTACATAAGATAAACCTTTACCAAAACTGGTTTTATTTATTTTTTGACAAACAATTTTTTCTTTATACCAATGAACTACGGTTGGATTAACAACCATGGTTCCAGCACTGACACCAATATAAACTCTGGTTTTTAGTAAGTCAGGTAAGACTTTTGATAATCCAGACTTATCAAACCAATACATTAAATGGTAAGTGTTGCCACCCTCGACAAAAAAGATGTCTGCTTCTTTTAATCTTTTTAACCAAACTTCTTTTGGTACAGCTGAAACATCAACAATATCGATACTGGAAAATTTTAAATCTTTAAGTATTTCTAAATCTTTTATCAACCAATCTTTTTTGTCACCTTCTTCTATGTTTGAAGCAGTAGGAACAAAAGTAACTTTTAATTCAGAAAAAGGTTTCTTGACTAATTCTTGGAGCGCTTTAATTATTGACTTGTTTGCAAGTCCGGCTGAAGTTAGAAGTAATTTCATATTTTGTTATAAACCTAAATAATGTTGAAGTTTTAAACTTTGCATTAATAAAAATTCAGCCTTAACATTGGCCTTATCTTTGGTATTTTTAAGATATTTGATATCAATAATTTCTGAAATTTTAGGATCAATTTTTATTAATTTAGGATAGTTTTTTAAAATATTTTGAATAAAAATACAATTTTTAGGGTTATTATCTTGATTTCTAACTAAAAACATCACTGATCTTTTTAAATCTGTGGAAATATTTAATAGTTCTAACTTTGAGTTATCCATAAATAAATTCAGGAAAATATTTTTTAACTATATTTATAAACTTCTCTCTAATTATTGGATCGAGTATTTCAGTACTTGGATTTGAGTCTGATCTAATGTTGGCAACAGCAGAACATTCTATGATTTTAGAAACTAAATCAATTCCTCCACCCCAAACATTTTTTTGTAAAGATCCAGAATCTATTAATATTTTTTCGATGTCGGCGTGAAGACGAGAACCACCATATAAAATTCCTTTATCAATGTCGGCAACTAATTTAATATATTCACCGAATTCTTCTTTCAATTTTTCTAATTCTTCAAAAGTTGGAAAATTGTCAATTTTTAATATTGCCATAATTATTCCTCTTTTCTCATTGATGGAAATAAGATGACGTCTTTGATGGTGGCTGAATCAGTGATAAGTTGAGTGAAACGATCGACACCCATTCCCCAACCAGCAGTTGGTGGCATGCCATATTCAAGAGCACGAATGTAATCAGCGTCAAATTGAGAAGCAATTTCTGAGCCTTTGTCAGCTAATTTTTGTTCTTCAAGCCAACGATCAGCTTGGTCTTTTGGATCGTTTAACTCGTTGTAAGCTTTCAAAAATTCAGTGCCACAGGCAAGAAGTTGGAAGGAAGCAATTTTAGTTGGGTCATTCTCTTTGCGTTTAGCGAGAGCAATCATTTCAGCTGGATAATCAGTGATGAAAGTTGGTTGGATGATTCCTGGTCGAACATATTCTTTATATAGAGCATCGAAACAAGCACCGAGACCAATAATTCCCTTTAAATCTAATTTCAAATTTCTAATTTCTAATTCTTTTTTGAAATCTTCTTCGTTTTTGATTTTATCGATGTCAATTTTAGTTGTTTCGAAAATAGCATCTTTGAAAGTTAAGCGACGAATTTCTTTTGAGAAATCAAGGTCAGTGCCTTGGAAAGAAATTTTGAGAGTGTTTTTGGTGACCATTAAAAGATGTCTGATTAAATCTTGAGTGAATTTCATTAAAACTTCGTAATCAACATAGGCCCAATAGAATTCAATTTGAGTGAATTCTGGGTTGTGAAAACGAGAAACACCTTCATTTCGGAAATCTTTGCTGACTTCATAGATTTTTTCAAATCCACCAACAATTAGGCGTTTTAAATATAATTCATCAGAAATACGAAGATACATATCCATGTCTAGTTCGTTGTGATGAGTGACAAAAGGTTTAGCAGAGGCACCGCCATAGACTGGTTGAAGAATTGGGGTTTCAACTTCCATGAAACCATGGTCATCTAGATAACGACGCATTTCGGAAAGAAGTTTGGTTCTGGTTTCAAAAACTTGTCGAGATTCTGGGTTGACGATTAAATCAACATAGCGTTGACGATAACTAATTTCAACATCTTTAAGACCATGCCATTTTTCTGGGAGAGGTCTTAAATTCTTGGTTAAAATTTGGAATTCTTCAATATTAATAGTTATTTCACCTGCTTGAGTCTTAAAGACGGTTCCAGAGGCGCTAATGATGTCTCCTAGATCCAGAAGTTTAGTTTCTTTAATCTTTTCAGCTAGAGTTTTTTCTTGGAAGAAAATTTGGATTTTACCAGTTCTGTCTTGAAGATCAGCAAACATAATTTTTCCTTGACCGCGTTTAGACATTATTCGACCAGCAATTAGAACTTTTTGATCTAATTTTTCTTTAGCTTCGGAAGTGCTTATTTTATTTTCGAGATTTGGCTGGGGATATAGATTGGAGTTAAGACTCTTTAATTTTGTGAGTTTTTCTTGCCTTTGTCGCTGAAGTTCATTTAATTTTGGATCAACCATAATTAATTTTACTACATTAGCTAATAGAAATTATTTTGTAGATTATTTTTCCAGCTGGAGCGTCAACTTCAACTTGATCATTAACTTTTTTGCCAAGGAGAGCAACACCAAGTGGTGATTCATTGGAAATTTTGTCAACATGAGGATCAGCTTCTAGATGGCTAACAATAGTGAATTCTTTAATTATTTTATTAGCAATTTTGACTTTGACCTTACAACCAATTTCGACTTGGAGATGTTTTTCACAAGCATTATCAACAATTTTGGCATCTTCAAGAGCAACTTCAATATCATCAATTTTTTCGTTGATTAATTCAAGTTCTTCTTTTAATTGAGTTGCTAATCCATCTTCACCAGATTCGTCTGGTTGAGCGACTTCTTCAATCTCAATGATTAAGTGTTCTTGTTTCTTTTTGAACTCTTTTAGTTGTTCAGTCAAATTGTTGTAACCATCTTTGGTTAATAGATTTTTATGAATCATTTTTGTGTAAAAAAAACCCGTCTGCCTCCTAACCGGAGTAAATACAAACAGTTGAATATGTTAGGGTATATTGCATCATTTGTCAATTAGGTTATATTTAATTAAGAATGATTGATTTTTTCAAAATAACTCCTAAAAAAAGGAAAGTAAAAATAAAAAGTAAGAAAGGGATTATTTATAATAACCCTGGTGGCCCAAAGAGATATTTGTTTTATGTTGGAACTATCGTGGTTCTTTTTTCTTTTTTGTCTTTTGGATATTTATATTGGCCAATTGGAAAATCTTTAATAAACTATAAATTCCACACTAAAGAGGCTGAAGTCAAACTTGAATCTTTTCCGGTTCAACAAAGTATTTATGAATATAATATTCAAATTCCAAAAATTTTGGCTTCTTCTGAAGTGATTCCTAATATTTCTCCATTTAATCCAAAGGAATATTTGAAAGTTTTGGAAAATAATGTGGTGGCTCAGGCTAAGGGTTCTTATTTGCCAGGTTTAGGTAAGGGCAAAACAACTTATGTTTTTGCTCATTCTAGCCAACAAGGTTTGGAAATGACCAGGAAAAATGCGGTTTTTTATCTTCTAGGAAAAATGAATGAAAATGATCTTATTTATATTAAATATAATGGTCAAGTTTATACCTATAAAACATATATGAAAAAAGTCATTAAAGCTTCAGAAACTGGTTATATTAATTATAAGGATGAGAATAAGGAAGTTTTGATTTTGCAAACTTGTTGGCCAATTGGAACTGATTGGAAGAGATTGTTAATTTTTGCAGAAAGAATCTGATTAAATTATCTTGTATAATTCAACTATGGAAAATTCTTTAACTACAGAACAAAAAATTAATTTAATAAGCAGAAATTGTCAGGAACTTTTGACTACTGATGATTTGAAACACTTAATTGAAACAAAAACTCCTCTAGTCCACTATATTGGTTTTGAAATTTCTGGACTAGTTCATTTAGGAACTGGTTTGATTTCAATGGGTAAAATCGCTGATTTCATTAAAGCTGGAGTTAGATGTCAAATTCTTTTAGCTGATTTTCATTCTTACTTAAATAATAAATTAGGTGGTGACTGGGAAAATATTAGATGGGCAACTGAAAACTATTTTAAACAAGGTTTAATTGCTTCACTCAAATGTTTTGGTGTTGAAGAAAATCAAGTTGAATTTGTGACTGGAAAAGATTTATACAGTAATAATATTACTCACTGGGAAACATTCATGGAAGTTGGTAAACATGTGACTTTGTCACGCAACTTAAGGTCTATCTCAATTATGGGGAAGAAGCAGGGGACTGATGTAAATATGTCAACTTTGTTTTATCCCCCACTCCAAGTTGCCGACATTTTCACTCTTAGAGTTAATTTGGCTCATGCTGGAATGGATCAAAGAAAAGCTCATGTGGTCGGAAGACAGGTGGCTAAAAAATTAGTCATCAATCCCCTATTTGATAGCCAAGGAAACAAAATTGCACCGGTTGCAGTTCACCAAAATTTGATTGCTGGTTTGACTGGGCCAGAAGCTACAGATTTGAAACAAAGTGAAGAAGATGTGGCTATTGATCTAAAAATGAGTAAATCTAAACCAGGTTCAGCAATCTTTGTCCATGACACTCCTGATGAAATTAGAAATAAAATTAGAAAAGCTTATGGGCCTCCAAAAGAAATTGAATATAATCCTTTAATAAACTGGGTTAAGACTTTGGTTTTTTGGGGAGAAGAGACTGGTGAATTCATTATTGAAAGACCAGAAAAGTTTGGTGGAAACATTGTTTACACTAAAGTTAGTGATTTGATTGAAGATTACAAGACTGAAAAGCTCTATCCACTTGATTTAAAAAATGGATTAGCTGAATGGATAATTAAAAAACTTGAGCCAGCTAGACTTCATTTTGAAAAAGAAGGACCTAAAAAAGGTCTGGAAAGAATGAAAGAGTTTTTAAGTTGATAATTGTATTAATATTTGATATAATATTATTATAGGTTAATATAAATTAAGCTAATTATGTCAATTGAAAATGGTAAATTTGTAGATCCAGATATTATTGGTAAATTACCTAACGGTCAAGACCTTTATAGAGCGGATCCTTCTGGCGACATGTATAAAGACCAAGCTCAAGTTGATGAAGAAAAACGACAAGAGTTGTTAAACCAACATCCAGAAAAAGATAGACGTTATTTTTCCCCTACTACTAAAGTTGAAAATTTTCATTGGGGGAAAGGTCTTCAATCTGATTATCGAGGTGGCTATACTTTTGGTGAAACAATGGCAGTCAGAGTTTTAGATGAAAGTGGTAAAGAAATAAAATCAAAGGGGTTTATAAGATATAAGGCTTTAAGTGTAATAAAATTCTTTTATGAAATTCCAAAGTCTGGTGGTAAAAAAAGAGAATTGAGATTTAGTCCAGGACAGACTTTTTGGGCTCCTAAGGCTTGTGAAGACAAAGAAAAAAAGAAAGAAATGTTGGTAGAAGATAAAAAAAAGAAAGAAATGTTATTAAAAAGTGAACAAAAATGAAAGAGTTTCCAAAAAATATTATTGGTCGTTATACTGATAATGGACAACTAATCCCTATAACTGACGATCATAGAGATCATCAGATTGATATATCGGAATTTAATAATTTAGTGTCAAAAGAATTATTAAAACAAACACCTGAAGAAGAACAAAAGTTTTTTATAGAAGGAACTAAATTCAGACAAAGAAAAGACGGAGTTTTTAGAACTGGAGAAATTTTAGGGACAGTAATAGTGAGTAAAGTTTTAAATATTTATGGTGAACATGAAATTAGAGAGGATGGTTATGGTAAATATAAAACTTTAACTGAATTGAAATATTCTTTCACTAAAAAAAATGAAGATAAGGAAGAAAGAATGATTAATCCTAATGAAATTGTTTCTATTCCAGTAGAAATGGAAAAAGGAAAAGAAAAAATTGATTTTAGACAAAGTCAGTTTGATGAAATACAAAGAGTTAGATTAGAAATGAAAAAAAATAATGATAAAAGAAATTTATTTTTTATTAAAGAAAACACTCCTTTTGTCACTATTGATGGAGAAAAAGGTGAATTGAATCAAGATGTTTTAGGGGTTCTTGATTTAGATAACCAAGAAGAGGTGGAATTACAAAGAATATTTTTAGATGATGAATTGAATGTTAAAACAAATGTAAAATTTGATAGTGTCCGTTGTTATGATGTGAGTTATCTTGATGAAGTCTATTATTTCAAAATTGCTTTCATGCCAAAACGTTAATTGGCAAAGGTGTTTTTTTTGATTAATTCTTTTCGATATTTATTAGCAAAGCGGTGAGCTTCGTCTCTTAATCTTTGTAAAAGCAAAAGAGATGGTGAATTTTTTGGAAGATTAATTTCTGTCCACTCTTTATCATTTTTGATAACAATAGTTTCTTCTCTTTTTGCCAAACCAATTATTGGAATATTTTTGATTACGGAGTTTGCTGCAGAAACTTGTGGTTTGCCACCATCAACTAGAATGATTTGTGGTGTCCCCCATTCTGGGTGTTTAAGACGACGGTAGACTACTTCTTTAATCATTAATTGATCATCAGGAGTATCTTTAGAATATATTTTGAATTTTCTATATTCATTTTTATCAATATTTCCATTTTGAAATACGACCATAGAACCGACAAAATATTTGTTGCCTAAATTAGAAATGTCAAAAGCTTCAAGACGATTAATATTTTTAAGATTATTTAGATGAGGAGACAAAATCATTTTTAATTCAGCGAGAGCTTTGTTAGTTTGGTCTTCTGGTAGATCGATTTGTTGATAAAGATTGTTTAAATTTCTCCAACCAGAAATGAAATAGTTTATGGCGTTAATTTGATCGAGTTTAATTTTGGCCATTTCATAATTTTCATTTTTTGAAAATATTTTCATTTCTTTTGTTAAATCAGAAAGTAATTTTCTAAAATTTCCACTTAAAATGTTTTTGATTTGAGAAATGTTTTTTTTATAATTTGAGATACTAATATCTGGGCCAGGACATAGACCAATGTGACAATAGAGACATTTATTTTTTGAATGATGAGATGAATAATATGGGAAAATATGGCGGATGGTTTTTAGAAGACTTTTAACAGCTGTGCTATTTGGGAAAGGGCCATAGAAAATAGAGTCTGAATTAAGAGTTGATTTGAAAGCTGATTTAATTAAAGGATATTTGTCTTTAGTGATAGTTATATAGACATAACTTTTGTCGTCTTTTAATTGAGAATTATATTTTGGTCGATATTGTTTGATTAAACTGGCTTCTAGAATCAGAGCTTCAATTTCTGAACCAACAACTTTGTAGTCGATTTTGTTGATTTGAGACACTAGCTGTAGTGTTTTTTGGCCTAAAGCATCATCGCGCTGAAAATATTGAGAAACTCTTTTCTTCAAATTTATAGCTTTACCAATGTAAATTATTTTATTTTCAGAATTTCTGTAGATATAAACACCTGGAGATGATGGAATTAAATTTAAGTCAAACATTTTTTGAGATATTGGCCGGTATAACTTTTTTTGCAGTTAATTACATCTTGAACTGTTCCAGCAACCATCACTTCTCCACCTTTTTCTCCGCCTTCTGGGCCCATATCAATGATCCAATCGGCATTTTTAATCATGTCCAAATTGTGTTCAATGACAACAACAGTGTTACCTTTGTCGACTAATTTTCTTAGGACTTTAATTAATTTATCAATGTCATAAAAATGAAGACCAGTGGTTGGTTCATCAAGAATGTAGAGCATTTTGCCATCTTCTTTTTTGACTAATTCTCGGCTGATTTTTAATCTTTGGGATTCACCACCAGATAGAGTGTTTGATGGTTGTCCAAGCTCTAAATAGCCAAGACCGACTTCTTGAATGGTAGTTAGTTTACGACGAAGACTGTTAATATTTTTGAAAAATTCTAGAGCTTCATCGACTGTCATTTTTAAGATTTCAGTTATGTTTTTACCTTTATAATCAACTTCAAGAGTTTCTTCTTTAAATCTAGATCCATGACATTCGTCACAAGTGACATAGATGTCTGATAAGAATTGCATTTCAATTTTGATTTGACCTTGGCCTTCACAAACTGGACAACGACCTTCTTTGACATTAAAAGAAAAACGGCTGGAGCTGTAACCTCTGATTTTGGCTTCAATAGTTTGAGCTAGAAGGTTACGAATGTCATCAAAAACTTTAGTGTAAGTGGCGGGGTTACTTCTTGGAGTTCGCCCAATTGGCGATTGATCAACTAGAAGAACATCAGAAAGATTTTCACAACCAGAAATTTTGTCATATTCCCCTATTGTTCCATAATAAGAACCGAGAGTTGCTTTACGAACTCCACCATATAAAGTGTCATGAATTAAAGTTGATTTTCCAGAGCCAGAGACTCCGGTTACACAAATAAATTTGTTTAATGGGAATTCAACATTAATGTTTTTTAAATTCCATTGTTTGGCTCCAGTTATAGCAATCTCCCTAAATCCCTCTTTGACAAGAGGGACTTTACTGACTGATTCGATTTTTAGTTTGCCAGAAAGATACTTACCCGTTAAAGAATTTTTATTATTTTCAATGTCGGAGACTGAACCTTGGGCCACGATATCCCCACCATTTTTGCCAGCATATGGGCCAAAATCGACCACATAATCGGCGTTCCTGATGACATCTTCATCATGTTCGACTATTACCATGGTGTTGCCTAAATCTTTAAGTTTTTTTAGAGTTCCAATTAGACGATCGTTGTCACGAGAATGAAGACCAATGGTTGGTTCATCAAGAATGTAGAGAACTCCAGTTAGACCAGTTCCAATTTGACTAGCTAGACGAATTCGTTGTGATTCACCACTTGATAGAGTCCCAGCTTCACGCTCTAGACTTAAATAATCTAGACCAACAGCTAATAAGAATTCTAGACGAGCACTTAACTCCTTTCTAATAGGAACTAAAATTTCTTTTTCAATGTCATTTTGGAGAGCAGAATCTAGAGTCATCATCCAATTTGTTAGTTTTTCAATTGGAAGTTGACAAATTTGATAGATATTTTTATCTAGAATAGTGATTGATAGAGCTTCAGGGTTCAAACGAGAACTGTGACAAGTGAGACAAGGTTTTTTAATCATGAATTTTTCTAGTTCTTCTCTGACAGCGTCAGAACCAGAATTGACATATCTGCCCTCGAGCATTTTAGCTTTCCATTCAGGGAATTTAGAACGATCAATTTGAAATTTAGAACCTAAACCTTTACAGTCTTCACAAGCGCCTTGAGGAGAATTGAAAGAAAATAATCTTGGTTCAATTTCGGCTAGAGAAATGTTACAAACAGGACAGGCAAAATTTTCTGAATAGAGAGTGTCGGTCATTTCAGTTGGAAAATCTGGAAAATCAAAAGAAGTGTCTTTGACTTCTGAAACAACTACTAGGCCATTTGCTAATTTCATAGCTTGTTCAACATCATCGATTAGACGATCGTAAAGAGATTTTTCATTTTTAAAAGAATCTCTGCTTATAGAAACTCGATCAACAACTGCTGAAATGTCATGTTTGTTAGTTTTAGCAATTCCAAAATCGGTATAAAGATCAAGAATATGGCTATCAACTCTGATCCATTTATAACCTTGTTTTCTTAAGTTTTCAGTTAGACCAATAAAGTCACCTTTTTTATTAATTACGATTGGAGAAAGGACAAAAAATTTATAGACGTTTTTATTGTGAGTTTGAGTTTTAGCAACATTTAAAATCTGAGTGACTATTTGTTTACTGGTTTGAGGAGAAACTTCTCGACCACAGTTAGGACAATGTGGATGACCAATTCTGGCAAATAGTAGACGGAGATAGTCATAAATTTCAGTGACAGTTCCGACCGTTGAACGAGGATTGTGAGAAATTGCTTTTTGGTTGATAGCAATTGACGGCGAAAGTCCTTCAATTAAATCAACATCTGGACGTTTCATGCTGCCTAAAAATTGACGGGCGTAAGAAGAAAGACTTTCAACATAACGACGCTGACCTTCAGCAAAGAGAGTGTCAAAAGCCATAGAAGATTTTCCAGAGCCAGAAACTCCGGTGAAAACTACCATTTTATTTTTAGGAAATTCAAAGGAAACATTTTTTAAATTGTTTTCTCTGGCTCCTTTAACTATTATTTTATCTAACACTTTGTTCTATCTCCTTTATTTTATCTCTAATTTTTATAGCTTCTTCAAAATCTAGGGCAAAAGCAAAATTGCGCATTTGTTTTTTAAGATCTTTAATATGTTTAGTTTTCTGATTTGGAGTTAAGGTTGATGGATCAATCTTAAACCATTCAGGTTTTGTCTCAGTTTTAATTAATTCAATAATTTGAGGACGAATAGATTTTACCACTGTTTTGGCAGTAATGTTATTATCTTTATTATATTTTAACTGAATTTTACGACGACGATTGACTTCTTTTATGGCTCCATCCATGGCATCGGAAACTCGATCAGCATATAAGATTACTTGGCCAGAAAGATGTCTTGAGGCTCGACCCATTATTTGAATTAGAGCTGATTTTGACCTTAAGAATCCTTGTTGATCTGCATCAAGAATGGCTACTAAGCTGACTTCTGGAAGGTCTAGACCTTCACGCAAAAGATTAATACCAATTAAAACGTCATAGTTACCAGAGCGTAAATTATCTAGAATAGCTGATCTTTCGAGAGTAGCAATGTCCGAATGGAGATAAGCTACTTTTATGGAAGTTTTTTCAGATAAATAGGTTGATAAATCTTCAGCCATTCTTTTAGTTAAAGTTAAAACTAAACTTCTCTCTTTTTTAGCAATTCTTTTGTTAATTTCTTCTATTAAATCTGGGATTTGGTTTTTGCTTGCTTTGATGGTGATTGGTGGATCAACTAGACCAGTTGGTCTAATAATTTGTTCAACAATATTATTTTTAGAATCTTCAATTTCATATTTTGAAGGAGTGGCGGAAACATAGACAACTTTGGAAACTCTTTTGTTGAATTCTTCAAACCTTAAAGGTCGGTTGTCAAAAGCGGATGGAAGACGAAAACCAAAATCAACTAAATTAGTTTTTCTGGCGAAATCACCTCCGAACATGCCACCAATTTGAGGAATGGTTACATGAGATTCATCGATGACAGTCAAAAAATTGTCACCCCAAAGATGACGAAAATAATCGATTAAAGTGTATGGCGGGTCACCAGCTTTTCGATCTTTTTCGAAATAAGTTGAATAATTTTCAATGCCATTTATGTAGCCAGTTTCTTTAAGCATTTCTAGATCATAATCAACTCTTTGTTCAATTCGATGAGCTTCAAGAATTTTGTTTTGGCTTTTAAATTTTTCGGATTGTTTAACACAATCAGACCTAATTTCTTCATAGATATGGTCTAATTTTTCACCTGAAGCGCCAACATATTGTTTAGCTGGATAGAGTCTAAATTTTTCAAGGTTAAATTCTTTGGCAGTCATTGGGTTTCTTTCAATTATTTTTTTCAAAACATCATTTTGAAATTCCAGTGAAATTACAGAATCTTGATAGGATGGCCAAACTTCAATAGTTTCACCTCTGACTCGGAAAGTTGATCTTTTAAATTCTAACTCTGAACGAGTGTAGAAAAGAGAGATTAATTTTTCAAAAAGTTGACGACGAGGCCAGCTTTGATCGATATTAAAATCGATAGTTAAATCACCAAATTCCATTGGATCACCGATGTTGTAGATACAACTGACAGAGGCGATGATGATGTTATCATTGCCAGAAAATAGGTTTGAAGTGGCTTCTAACCTTAATTTATCGATTAAATCATTAATTTGAACTTCTTTGGCAATGTAGGTGTCAGAAGCAGGAAGATAGGCTTCTGGTTGATAATAGTCATAATAAGAAACAAAATAGGAAACTTTATTGTTTGGAAAAAGCTCTTTAAATTCTTGATAGAGTTGACCAGCTAGAGTCTTATTGTGGGAAATAATTAGAGTTGGTAATTGAGTTTGTTCAATAAGATTGGCAATAGTGAAAGTTTTACCAGATCCAGTGACACCTAAAAGAGTTTGTCTGTTTTCACCTTTTTGAAAATTACTGACTAATTTTTTGATAGCTTCAGGCTGATCTCCAGTTGGTTTATATGGTGATTTTATTTGAAATGGCACCCTTATATTTTATCAAAGTTTCGTCTTTTATTTGGTTGTAAGTGATTTAGTTAGATATATTACATCTTTAAAGATTTTCTGTTAAATTTTAATATGCTAATTAAAATATTATCGATGGCCAATATTGGTTTAAAGAGTGAAAATGTTGATGTTGAAGTTAATGTTGCGGATAAGGGATTCCCCTCTTTTGGGATTGTAGGTTTAGCTGGTCGCTCAGTTGATGAAACTAAAGAAAGAGTTAAAACAGCCATAATTAATTCGGACATTGAATTTCCAGTGGCTAAAATCACAGTTAATTTAGCACCAGCTGATTTGGCAAAAGATGGTTCTGCTTATGACTTACCAGTGGCAATTGGAGTTATTGCGGCAATTGGTGAAGTTAAATTACCAAAAGAAAAGGCCTATTTCTATGGTGAATTATCACTAGATGGCAGTTTACACCACAGCCGAGGCGTGTTTTTGTTGGCGCTTTTAGCAAAAGAAAATGGAGTGAAAGATTTATTTGTTCCAAGAATGAGTGCTAATGAGGCTAGTGTGGTTGAAGGGATTAATGTTTATCCAGTCGATAATTTGAAAACTCTGATTAAACATCTGAATGGAGAAAAACTGATTGAGCCATTAAAAGCAATTAATGTAACTGAAATTTTAAATGACATTCGGCCTGAATTTGATTTTAATGAAATTCTGGGCCAACAACAGGCAAAGAGAGCTTTGGAAATTGCGGCCGCTGGTGGACATAATATTTTTATGATGGGGCCTCCAGGATCGGGAAAAACTATGTTGGCTCGGGCTATGGCGGGAATTTTGCCAAATTTAACTGAAAAAGAAAGTTTGGAAGTGACTAAAATTTATTCTTTAACTGGCAACATTCCTCCTGGTGGATCTTTAGTTCGACAGAGACCTTTTAGAGGGCCACATCACACAACTTCACAAATAGGATTAATTGGTGGTGGTAGTAATCCTCGTCCGGGTGAAATTTCTTTGGCTCATCGAGGAGTTTTGTTTTTGGATGAATTTCCAGAATTTGGTAGAAATTCGCTTGAAGCTTTGAGACAACCACTTGAAGATGGTTATGTTTGTATTTCTAGAGCCAGTGGTTCAATGACTTTCCCAGCTCAGTTTATGTTGGTGGCAGCTGCAAACCCTTGCCCGTGTGGACATCTTGGAGATCCTAAAAAAGAATGTAAATGTGGCAGTTATCAAGTTTTAAATTATCAAAAAAAGTTGTCTGGACCAATAATGGATCGAATTGATTTGCATTTAACAGTTCCAGCTGTTGATGTTAATAATTTAATGATTGATAAACAAAAAGTGAGTGGAGAAAGTTCTTTGGAAATCAAGAAAAGAATTAACGAGGCTAGAAAAATCCAGAGCGAAAGGTTTAAAGATTTAGCTCATATCCACAGCAATTCAGACATGAAAAATAGTCATCTAAAAGAATTTGCAAAACTAAGTGATGAAGCTAATTTACTCCTAAAACAAGCAGTTAATAAGTTTGCCTTGTCGGCCAGATCTTATTTCAGATTAATAAAAGTTTCTCGGACTATTGCTGATTTGGAGAAGGCGGAAATTATTAAAGAGTTTCATGTGGCAGAAGCTTTGCAATATAGATTATGAAAATAGAAAATTATAATAAAGGGAAAAATGGTGAAGATATGGCTAGGGAATTTTTGGTCAAAAAAGGATATGAACTGGTGATGATGAATTATGAAAATAAAATTGGAGAAATTGATTTGGTTGTGATTGATAAAGATTTTTTGGTGTTTGTGGAGGTCAAATTAAAAGTTGGAGATAAATTTGGGATTCCAGAGGAAATGATTGATAAGAGAAAACTTAGTCAAATTAAAAGAGTAGCTGAAAGCTTTTTAATTTTAGAAAATAAAATTGCTAAGAAGTTTAAGAAATACAGAATTGACGCGCTTTGTATTGTATTAAATGAAGTAGATAAAGAAATTGAAAGGATTAATCATTATGAAAATATATGAAAGAGTGGAAGAGATGGCCGATTAAAATGATTGAGAAAAAAGATTTTCCTGATCTTTTAAAAAAAATTAGTGATTGTCCAGAAAAATTATATTATCGAGGAAGTTGGAATGAAGAACTATTTATTAAAACACTAGCAGTAGTGGGGAGCAGAGCTTTGAGTCGCTATGGACGAGAAATAATTAGTAAATTTATGCCAGAGTTAATTGGTCAAAAAATTACTATAATCTCTGGTTTTATGTATGGGGTTGATAGTGAGGCTCATAGAAATTGTCTTGAATTAGGTGGTAAAACGATTGCGGTTTTGGGAAGCGGACTTGATGAGTTATATCCAAGTGAAAACGATAATCTTTATACTGAAATTTTGGAAAAAGGTGGTTTAGTAATTTCAGAATATGAACCAGATTTTAAGGCAACTTTATGGAGCTTTCCTCAACGAAATAGAATTGTGTCGGCCCTATCAACTATCGGAGTTTTTATAGTTGAAGCTGGGTTGAAATCAGGAAGTTTAATCACGGCCAAATTAGCATTGAAACAAAAGAAAAATATATTTGCTATCCCTGGCCAAATTGGTTTTAAAACTGCTGAAGGAACAAATTGGTTAATTCAAAGTGGAGGGGCAAAAATGGTGACTTGTGTGGCTGATATTTTGGGAAATAATAGTAGTTGTCCTAATCAACAAAATTTATTTAAAGACTATAGTAATTTATCTGAATTAGAAAAAGAAATAATTTCAGTTTTAGAAAATGAAGAAGTGACGATTGATGAATTGTGTCAAAAAATTAGATCACCAATTAGTGAAATATCAACAACAATCTCGATGATGTTGATGAGAGATTTAATCGTACAAGAAAATAATAAGATTTATATTAGTTAGAGAAATGGGGCCCAGTTGGAGATTGGAGCGATGTTACCAGAAATGAAGTTGATGGCATAGAGAAGAATGGCTGGAAGTAAAATCAGAAAAATTATTTTGATAGATTTTTTATCTAAAAATTTTGCAAAGGCTAATAATAAGAAAGGATAGATTGGAGCGATGTAACGACTGATATCACGATGAGCTACTCCAATAGTGGCAACCATAAAAACGATCGGGAAAATAGTAATAATATCAAATTTATATTTTTTGAATAAACGATATATTCCATAGAACGCTATCAAGAAGATATAAACAATGTCTTCTAACCAAATAGTGTTGACCCAGCTATGATTTCCCCAGAAAACAGCATAAGGGATTTTAGTTATTAAATTATAGTTGTCGGCACTATGAAAATATGCCCAAAAGTCCCCTGTTTGAACTAAATATAAATAGAAGACACCAAAAACTGTGACTGGAACTAATAGATAACAAATGTATTTTTTAAAAGTTTTTAAAAAGTCTTTGTATTTAATTAATTCATAAATAGCCATTATTCCAAAAGAGATGAATAAAAGAATTCCTGGACTTTTTAGACTTTGAGCAATGGCAGCAAAAATGGCTGAAATTAAATATTTGCCTTTTTTAAAATAGAAGATTGAAGCGATTATGGTGGCTAAAAATAGGGCTTCTGGAGCACCGACTTGACGCAAAACTAGAAGACGGGCTGGGAAAAATAGAAGAAGAGTTGACAACCAAAAAGCTGTTTTTTCTTTGATGAATAGTTTTAAAAACTCAAAAAATATTAAAGTTAAGAAAATAGAACTTAAGAGAGTCGCTAGAATCATGGCTTTTGGAGTTGAAGTGAAATTAGAAATAATATTAATTAAAGCTGGGTAGGCTGGCAAGTGAGCTGGATAATATTCAGGTTTATTATATTGAGGAAAGTTTTGACTGATACAATCTTTGTCATAGCCACATCTGGCGATAACCATGTAATTTGGACCATCATAATTAGCAAAAATAGTTTCCAAAGAAACATTATTAAATCCAATTTTTCCAGGGATGTTTAAATAGAAAAATAAGGTAAAAAAGGTGGAAAAAAGAACAGTTAGAGCAATAAGCTTTAAATGATAGTTAAATTTGGTAAAATTCATCTAGTTAATTATACAGTATTTGGCTCTATCGTTGCCGATTCGATAATAAGCCGAATCGAGCATCCTCGATCCGAAGGATCGGGACTAATGGTTAGGATAAATTACATGTATTATACTTATATTTTAATTTCATTAAAAGATAATTCTTATTATATTGGATCGACTTCAAATATAAAAGAAAGGTTAAATTACCATAATACTGGAAGATCTAGATACACAAAATTAAAAATGCCTTGGAATTTGATATACTTTGAGGAACTTTTGACACTTTCTCTAGCAAGAAAAAGAGAAACACAAATTAAATCTTGGAAGAGTAGAAAAGCTGTTGAAAGATTAATAAATAATAAGGCTCTATCGTCTAATGGTTAGGACAGCAGATTCTCATTCTGCCAATCGGGGTTCGATTCCCCGTAGAGTCACACTATTTTAAAAAAGGATTTTTTTCTCCAAAAACTATTCGTGGTGTTAGGTTATTAATTCTTTCTTTTGGAATTTTATATTTTTTACTATAAAGAAAATCAACGCTATCAAAAATAGCTTTTTCATAATCAAATTTCAACTTCTTACAAACATTTTTAACAGATTTTTCTGATTTTCCTTCAATTTCTATAAATGGTTCCAAAAAAGGCCACTCGTCAATAGTAATTTCAACATCATCTATTTTCCATAATTCCCTTTTTGATTCCTGGTAGGATTTTTTTTTGCAACCTATCAACTCGAGAAAATCAACGGCTTTATTAAAATCATTAATTTCTAAACATATTTCTTTTTGATTTTCAATTTTATTACCATCAACAATTTTAAGACTCATTGTATTTTTATTACCTTCATCTCTAACTCTTAACCAACCACCTTTAATCTCATTCCCTACAGGAAGTGAAAAAACTATTCTTTTTTGTAAAAATTCTGATTTTATAAGTTTAGCCCCAATTTTTTTTAATTCAAAACGAATATCTTTTTTGTCTATATTAGTAAAAGTTGCTTCATATTCAATTTCCATAATTAATTTTAACAAAATATTATTATTTAGTTCTATTCTCTATACGGGGAGTAATTGAACAGGATTTATTAGGCTGGAAATATCATCAGCAAAGATTTTGAAGTAGAAAATAAGTTCATTGATGATTTGGTTCCCTTGCGGTAGGTCTGGGGTCACAGTTTAGAATCAGTAATTAAAATAAACGTTGATATACTAATATCAATGAGTAGTTATATCCCAATCATTTTAGTAATAATAGTTGCCTTTCTTGGTGGAGGAATTTCACCTTTTACCAAAATTGCCCTTAACGAACTTACCACTCCACTATTTATTGCTCTTAGATTTGTTGCCGCTGGGTTATTTATATTTCCTATATTTTTATATAAGAAAGAAAAAATAAATAAAAATACTTTAATTAAAACTTTACTAGTTTCTGTTTTAGCAGTCGTAAATGTGACCTTTTTTGCAATGGGAATTAGAAAATCCATAGCAACTGTAGCTCAAATATTATATGCGGCTGTTCCAATTATTGTTGCCTTAATAACTAGTTTTTTTTATAAAGAGAAATTATCTAAAACTAAGATCACTGGCATAGTTCTTGGATTTTTAGGTGTTTCAGTTATTATTTTAGTCCCATTCCTTACACACTCTGTAAGTGGAGAAAATACTATATGGGGGAATTTACTTGTATTAGTTGCTGTTATTGCATATTCTTTTTACACTGTTTTTTCTAAAGACCTACAGAAAAGTTCATCACCTATTTTTATTACAACTACTTTTGTAGCATTAACAATAATTGTCCAAGGACTTATCGCCTTTGCAACTGTTCCTAATATCCCAAATATTGTTTCAAATTTATCAATGCCTGTTATTTTGAGTGTTTTGTATGTTGGAATTTTAGGTACAGCTGGTTATTTTCTTTTATATCAACACACAATCAAGAAAGCTTCACCAATTATAACTTCAATGGTTTTTTATCTTCAGCCAATATTTACTTTCTTTTGGTCAATATTGTTGTTGGGTGAAAAACTATCTATTGAATATATTATCGGTGCGATTGTCGCTTTTGTAGGAGCTTATTTGGTAACAAAGAAATAATAGTTCTATTTTCTATACGGGAGTGATTGAACAGGGTTTATCAGGCTTAGAATATCTTCCTTGAATGTTTTATAATAGAAATACAATATGGAACAAAAAATAATATTAGCTTCTGCTTCAAAACAGAGAAAATTAATAATGGATGTTTTTGGCGTCCCTTATGTGGTTATTCCAGCTGATGCTGATGAGAAATCAATAAGAGACAGTGATTATGCAATTAGAGCTGAAAAAATTGCTAGGCTTAAGGCGGAAATTGTGGCAAAAGAAAATGATGGCATAATAATTGCAGCTGATAGTTTTGTGGTTTGTAATGGAAAAGTTTTGGAAAAACCAGAAAATAATGATGAAGCAAAAGAAATGTTGAAACTACAAATGGAAAACCAATCTGTTGTTTACACTGGTTTTTGTTATATTGATAAAAAAAACAAAATTGATTTTTCAACAACTTCTGTTTCCCGTTTTAATCTTAGACAAATTACTGATCAAGAAATTAATCATTTTGTGAACAATAATAATGTTTTACAATGGTCAGGGGCTATTTCGCCTCTTTATCTTTACCAGACAACTTTTTTGAAATATCTGGAAGGGTCATTTACTGGACTTAATGGTTTACCAACAGATTTATTGATAGATTGTTTTATTAAATCTGGGGTCAAAACAAATGGAAGTTAGAATTGAAGAATCTTGGAAAAAAGAATTAGAAGCTGAATTTAGTAAAGATTATTTCGTTAAATTAGCTGAGTTTGTCAGATCTGAATATAAGGTAACAGAAATATATCCTAGTGCTAAGTTTATTTTTAATGCTTTTGAGATGACTCCTTTTGATAAAGTTAAAGTAGTAATCTTGGGACAAGACCCATATCATGGGCCAAATCAGGCTAATGGATTGGCTTTCGCTGTGAACAGAGGAGTGACACTGCCACCATCTTTGGTTAATATTTACAAAGAAATTAAAAGTGATTTTGGTGTTGATGGAAACATAGACAATTGGCCAAATCAGGGAGTATTGTTGCTTAATGCAACTTTGACAGTCAGAGCTCATATGGCGGCTTCACATCAGAAAAAAGGTTGGGAAGAATTCACTGATGCGGTTATTAAAACATTATCCGACAGAAAAGAGAAATTGGTTTTTATTTTATGGGGGAATTATGCTCAAAAAAAAGGACTAGTGATTGATGAATCAAAACATCTGGTTATTAAATCAGCTCATCCATCTCCCCTCTCGGCTCATAATGGATTTTTTGGATCAAAGCCCTTTTCTAAATGTAACGATTATTTGATTACTAATAATATTGAGCCAGTAAAATGGTGATTTTATTCTTCAATATCAATTAATTCAACTTCAAAGATTAGAGTTGCTTTTGGTGGGATGACTCCTGGAATTCCGTTTTCACCATAGGCCATTTGGTATGGAATAGTTAGTTTTCTTTTACCACCAACTTTCATCCCTGGAACACCTTTGTCCCAACCTTGGATGACTCGACCAACTCCAATTTTGGTGTCAAAAGGAACACCACGATCATAGGAACTGTCAAATTTTGAACCGTCTTCAAGAGTACCTAAGTAATCCATGATTACAGTGTCACCTGCTTTAACTTCTTGGCCTGTGCCAATTTTTATGTCTTCGATTTTTAGTTCTGTTGTCATAGATTTATATTATACACAAAAAAGCACCGGGGTAAAAATAGTTGTCAAATGACAATTAAATTTACACACCGGTGCGTTATTCTTATACTTTAAATTCCTTACGACATTGTTCAATTATTTGTTTATTAATATAATTATCATTTTCAATAATTAGCTTAGTTAAATAATTTAAACAACTATTCTCGACAGAGACAGCAATTTTCAATACTAACTCTCCGCCAGGGCCTGGCTTTGAAGCAATTATTGCTCCTTGTTCGAAAATTGCTATTATTTCTTGACCTTCTTCTATTGAACTTATTTCACACATTAACTTGTAACAAGAAGGTTCTTGCCTCATAGAAATAAAACAAACTGAATTACAAAATGGACGTTCGTACTGTTGGATTGGTTTACAAAAAATATTCATACTTTTCCACTACTCCTTTTTCTCATTTGATTTTCTCAATTGCTTTTTGATAATCTTCTTTCAAGCACCAACACGCTGCTTTCAATCTACCTTTTATGCCAAATTCTACAGCACAAATAACTAGATTATCTTTCATTGGCCTTTCTTTTTCTTCTGGTTCTTCTACTTTTTCCACCAATTCAAGTTGACTGTTTTGGATCAATGGGGTCCTTCTGTTTTTACCACCTAGATATACTCCTTCCTTTCCATTTTTTTCATTTTTTGTAAATCCAAACTTTTTTGTGGGGTCATAAAACTCGATTATTCCAATGAAATATGTTATTCCATTGCTTTCTTCAAGTTTAGATAATCCTCTCTCTGTTGCGAGCTGGATAAGACTTTCTTCCATGAAGTTTTTCCTCCTCTCTGTCGTTTTTTTTTAAAGTACTTCTTTTTTTTTTATTAGACCACTAAATTTAAAATCGTCGTTGATTTTAATTTAATCGTTCCAACGAAATAGTATAGCATGAATGCGTAGTAAAATAAATAATATAGGATAATTAAATCTGGAATTTGCCTGATTTATAGAGAACTATTTCTTTGCCGTTTTTGAGAGTCGCTTTGATGGTTCTGTCACTAGTCGCAATGATGTCAGTGTGAACAGCTGAATCGTTGTAACCTAAATCTTCCCAATCTTTTGGTGTTAATTTATTCATGTTTTTAGAATAAGTTTCTTTAAAAGAGGAACCAAGAGCAATATGAGTGTTACCAAAAGCACCACCAAAATTTTCATCATAGAGAGTTTCAGCCATAAATTTATTTATTTTAGAAAAGCGTTTGTCAGTTAGAGAAAATTCCCCTATTTTGTCTGAATTTTTGACTTGAATTAATTGTTTTAAAAACTTTTCACCATAGCCAGCTTTGGAATCAACAACTATTCCGTCTTTAAAAGTCAGCTTAATATTTTTAATTAAATTGCCGTGTCTATAGAGTGGTTGATCAAAAGAAATGTAACCATTTGTTTGACGCCAGTCTGGAGAAGTAAAAATTTCAAAACTAGGAATGTTGCGACCACTGCAACCAACCCATTGACGATTTTCACCAATACCAATATCTAAATCAGTGTCTTTGGCTTTAATATTGACTTTAGTTATTTCTAGTTTATTTAATTTTTTGATTAAAGATTCAGATTTAGTTTTAATTTGACGCCACTTTTCAACTGGGTTTGAATGGTCTAGGTAACAAGCTTTAATGACTTGTTGCCACGCTTGATATAGAGTTAGACCAGCTTCTTTGGCTGAGGCTTGAGTCGCATAGAGACCGATAGTCCAAGTCAATTTGCCTTTATTTTCTTTCGCATCGCGCCAATCTTTATATGGTTTAGAAGCTGAACTTTTGTCCATTATTTTTTTTGGGTCAACCCCTTCTAGTTCATGGAGATCGGTTTCGGCAAGAATAACTAGGAAATGATCAGCTTGTTTAACTTTCCCTTTTGTATAGTAAGTTGGAAAAAATTGGATTTGTTCATCGTTGGCTAAATCAAAAAAATCTCGAGAAATTCCGGTTGGAATATATTGGATAATGGCATGAGCACCAGCCTTTAGAACAGCTCTTTGCAGAGAAATCAAAAGAGGCTTGGCACTTTCGGGAACTTGGAGAAAAACTACTTCACCTTTTTTGACACCATTACCACTGTTGAGAGCGAAGTTAACCAAAACATCGGCGTAATTATCTAGAATCTTGCTTGATGGTTGATAGCTCATTTATGGATTCCTCTGGCTTCAAAAGGTAAAATTTTGGCAATTTTTGGCATTACTAATTCAGTTGGCTTAATATTTTTATTTTCAAAATCTTCATTAGTCAAAATTTCATCAGCAACAGTTAGAGTTATTTTTGAATCTGGAATTTCTATTTTGTAAGTGTCTGGATTACAAAATTTATGAGTGCCATTGATAGCTATTTGAAGAACACAAAAAGGAATATCTTTTTTAAGATATCTTTCAATAGTGCCATCAAAGGAATTGTTTTCTTCAACATTAATCATGCCGTTTATGCCACCATTTCCATCGTTTCTGCCAGCTCTGACTGATCCTTCTGGACAATAGATTACACCATAACCTTGTTTATAAGCTGATAATAATTTCTTAATACTCTCAAAATTTTTGTCTTTAATTCCATATTCTTTTTCATCTTTTTCTCGAGTAACTGGAATTAAATAGAGATTTTTTGATTCAAGAACTGGAATAACTTTTTCTAAATAATTTTTCATGGGTTCATTTTGGTGTCCAGTGGCCATAGAAGCGGCTATTGGAAAATAAAAGGCATTGAAATTTTCATCAGTTAAATCAGTGATTTTTTCTGTAAGTAGAGCTATTGGAAAACCATCAGCGTGGCTTTGATGATTACTGACAATTAATGGAGTGTACCCACTGTTAATTAATTCAGCAAAGTTTTTTAAATTTTGATGATTATATTTTAGTTCAAAACAATCCAAAACATCTTTCATATTTAAAATGCTTTTTGTTTCAGTTGTTGGTTGAATATTTTCTTTCATAAAATTAGGAATTAATTAGAGACAAAACTTCATCTCGTTTTTGAATCATGAGCTCTTCGGTGTTAGCTTCGAGGTTTAACCTTAGCAATGGTTCGGTGTTAGATGAACGAATATTGAAACGCCAATCACCCATTTCAAAAGTCATACCATCCATTCGTTCAATTGGACTAATTGTTTGAGATCCATAAGTGTTTTCTATTTTTGTTAAAACAGCTGGGACATTGGCAACCTTGGAATTAATTTCTCCAGAAATATGATATTTAGCCAACATTTCGTCAATTATAGTTTCTAATGTTTTATCAGTGGTTGATAGAAAGTCTAGAAGATAGGCAAAAGTGACTAGACCGGTGTCACATAAAAAGAAATCTTTAAAATAATAGTGACCTGAAACTTCTCCACCAAAATAGGCGTTTTCTTGTTTCATTCTGGCTTTAATATGAGTATGTCCGACTCGATTAGCGAAAGCTTTTCCACCACAAGCAATGATTGTTTCTGGAACAACTTTTGAAGCTCGAATGTCATAGACAATTCCACAACCAGGATATCGTTTAATAAAGTATTCAGCCAGAATGGCAGTCATGAAATCACCTGGGATGAAACGACCTTTCTTGTCGATGACAAAAAATCTGTCACCATCTGGATCAAACATGATTCCTAAATCACTATTCTCAGCTGGGACTTTTCTTTGAATTTCTGTTCTATTTTCGGCTTGAAGTGGGTCACCACCATGATTTGGGAAATTGCCATCAATGTCCCAAAACATTTTTACAAATTCAATACTTGGAAGTTTTTGGGAAAGTAATTCTAAAAATGGGCCGACCATGCCATTGGCTGTGTCAGCATGAATTTTGAAATTTTTAATTTTAGTAATGTCTATTAAAGATAAAACATAATCAACAAATTCCTGCCAAAGATTTTGAGTGTTAATTGTTCCAGGAGTGGCAACATCTTGAGGTAAATCATTATTTAAAATGTATTCTTTAATTTCTTTAATCCCAGCATCACCAGACAAGAGTTCAGGGATTTTTTTGACCATTTTGAAACCAGTGTATTCTTTTGGATTATGACTGGCAGTGACAGAAATTCCTGGGAGATCTTTAGTTTGGCAAGCATAATAGAACATGTCAGTTGACGCTAAATCAACATCAAGAACGTTAACCCCAACACTTGTTAAACCCTTAATTAAGGCATTCTTCATTGAAAGTCCTGAACTTCGACCATCTCGGGAAACGACAACTTCTTTTGGAAAATTTAGATATTTAGCAAATCCCCTGCCTATTTTTTCAGCTAATTCTTCATCAGCTTGAGTTGGATAAACAGCTCTAATGTCATATGATTTGAATATAGAAGTATCTAGTTGCATGAGGAAATGATAACACAAAATTACTCTTTTTTTGATAGAATTAGCCATGGATCAAATTAAATATGATGACTTTGCTAAAGTGGAATTTATGGTTGGAGAAATTAAGGAAGCTAAAAAGATTGAAGAATCAGATAAATTAATTAGAATGGTGGTTGATTTTGGTGAAGAAAAAGAAAGAGTCATTTTTTCTGGAATTGCTAAATCTTATAATCCAGAAGAATTAATTGGCAAAAAAACTGTTTTTGTGACTAATGTAAAACCTAGAAAAATTATGGGAGAAGAATCTGAAGCGATGATTTTCGCCGCCTCCGCTGAAGCTACGGCGGCCGAGGCCGCTGAAACTATTTCTATATTATTTTTAGATAAAGATTTACCTAATGGTTCAAAAGTTTTTTAATATGAAAATTGTAAAAGATTTAAAAGAAATATTAATTAAAAGTATTAAAGCTTTAGACATTAATATAAAGGAAGAAGAAATTAAAATTGAACATCCAAGTGATGTTAGTTTTGGTGATTACTCAACAAATATAGCTATGGTGTTGGCAACCCGCCTACGCAAAAGCTCCGGCGGGCAAAGCCCAAGAGAATTGGCTGAAAAAATTAAAAGTAATATTTTACAAAATGACTACATAGAAAAAATTGAAATTGCTGGAGCTGGTTTTATTAATTTTTATTTAGAAACCGAATATTTGATTAAAGAAGCAGAAGTTTTAAATTATGAAATTGAATTTAAAAATAAATTGAGTGAATATGGAAAAGATAAAACAATGGTTATTGATTATTCGGCTCCAAACATTGCTAAGCCATTTGGAATTGGACATTTAAGATCAACTAATATTGGTCAGGCTATTTATAATATTTATCAAATTTTAGGTTGGAAGTGCATTGGTGATAACCACATTGGTGACTGGGGAACTCAATATGGGAAATTAGTGGCTGCTGTTAAAAAATGGAATGATAAAAAAATAGAAGATTTAACAATCGAAGATTTGGAAAAACTCTATGTTAAATTTCATAAAGAAGCTGAAAGTGATGAAAAATTAATTGATGAAGGCAGAGACTATTTTGCAAAACTAGAAAATGGTGACAAAGAAGCTCGAGAAATTTGGCAAAAATGTATTAATATTTCATTTAGGGAATTTGATAAAGTTTATGAACTTCTGGGTGTAAAAATTGATTATATCCATGGCGAATCTTTTTACGAAGATATGTTGCCTCAAATCACTAAAGAAATTATTAATAAAAAGATAACTAAAAAAAGTGAAGGAGCCTTGATTGTAGAACTTGGTGACATGCCACCAGCAATGTTACAAAAATCAAACGGGACAACAACTTATTTCACTCGTGATATGGCAACTATTAAATATAGACTAGATAATTGGAAACCAGACTTAATAATTTATGAAGTTGGAGTTGACCAAGAATTGCATTTTAGACAAGTTTTTAAAACAGCTGAATTGATGGGTTGGATGCCAAAGTTAGGAATGGTTCATATTGCTCATGGATTAATTAGATGGACAACTGGGAAGTTTTCAACTAGAAAGGGCGACACTATTCATTTGTCTGATGTGATTGATAAGGCAATGGAAAAAGCAAAAGAAATTGCTCCAGATAATAATCAAGAACAAATTAAAGCGGTGGCAATTGGAGCAGTAAAATTTAATGATTTATCGAGTGACCCTAGAAGAGATGTGATTTTTGACTGGGATAAAATTATGAGTTTAGAAGGGGATTCGGGCCCATATTTGCAATATACCTATGCTAGATGTTTGAGTGTTTTGAATAAGACTCAAATTAAAGAACAAAAGAATGTTGATGAAATTCAAAAAGATGTTAATCCAGATGAAATGGCTTTAATCAAAGAATTTTATAGATTTGAAGAAAAAATTATAGAAAGTTCGACTCGATATTCCCCTGCTGTTATTGCTGAATATTTATTGAGTTTGGCTAGAAAATATAACGAATTTTACGCTAAAAACAGAATTATTGGTGAAAAGCAAGAAAACTTTAGAGTATTTTTGACTCACACTACTGCTAGTGTTTTAAAGACGGGACTTAAACTGCTAGGCATCGAAACTGTGGAAAAGATGTAAATTGCTTGTTTTTGCCTTATTATCTGATATAATCCCAAAAGCTAAATTTATCACAAGCGATATTTGGATCAAAAAAGAAAGAAGGGATTCTAAATGAAAATTTTTAAAATTTTCAGAGCCACAGAATGTGGGCATTTGACTAGAACAAAAGGTCATAAATTTTGTCCAAAATGTTTTAAGAAAAAAGTTATTCTTTGTTTTCACTGTAGAAACCATGTCTTCCCAGGACATTTTGTTATTCTACATACACCAAGCAAAACCTATGAAATACCGCCACATGCACATATGCATGATGGAAAAATTGTTGCTTGCACAGGTTGCAGTAAACATGAAGCCCATGGTATTTGGACAGGTAAAGAAATTAAAAGAATAAAATAGTGGTAGGCAAAACTGTCGTTGTAAATTATTGGATAATACCAAAAAATTTACAACGGCTTTTTTTATGTTATATTACTCTTCAGATGCTAAATAAAGAACATATTTTAGATTTAAAAAAATTAACTGCCGAATCACAGGCAAACTATGATATTGAAGAAAAATGCAGACAACAAAAACTAAAAGGACATGAAGGTACTTTTGCTTATTCAGGAATTATTGTTTTTCTTCAAGAAATTAGAGATGATTATCTATTAGATTTTGGTTTGAAAAACTTAGATGATTTTGGGATTAAAAAAGAAAAGAAGAAAGCTGAGATTTGTTGGGAGGAAGAAGACAATACTGTTTTGAAATTTAAATTTAGCCAAGGTGAAATTAGATTTAGAATAAATGGAGACCATAGAGTAGCATTATTTTATTCTGAAGAAGGTAGAGACAAATCAATAGTTGTTAACTATAATAAATCAAGTGACGATGACAAAATTGTCAAAGCTTTTGCTGACGTGATAAATAAAAGAAATGAAGGTGGTGTTAGTAAGTATGTGACTATTATTTAAAAATCTTCTTATAAATCTCGTTGTAGTGTTCGACTGGAATGAATTTGATGTCTTTTTTAACTTCTTTTGGAATGTTAATTAAACTTTTTTCATTGTCTTTTGGAATAAAGATAGTTTTGAGACCAGCTCGGTGAGCTGCAATAGATTTTTCCTTAAGACCTCCAATTTCTAGAATATTACCACGAAGAGTTATCTCCCCTGTCATACCAATATCTCGAGGCACAGCAACTTGTTTTAGAGCTGAAATTAGAGAAGTGGTTATGGCACCGCCAGCACTAGGACCATCTTTCGGAGTGGCACCTTCTGGAACATGGATATGGATGTCAATTTTGTGAAAATCTTGTTTAATATTAAAAGTTTTGGCTTGACTACGAATGTAGGAAAGAGCAGCTTGACATGATTCTTTCATCACCGCTCCAAGTTTTCCAGTTAGAATTAATTGACCTTTACCTGGCATTATGTTGACTTCGATAAATAAAATTTCACCACCAACTGAAGTCCAAGCTAGACCAGTTGAAAGACCAACTTCATCTTTTTTACCTTTGAGAGTCGAATTATATTTAGTTGGTCCCAAAAACTTTTTAAGAATAAGTTGATTATTTAAATCAACTTTGTTGGTTTTACTGACAATAATTTTTTTAGCAACTTTTCTGAAAAGACTAGCAAAAACTCTTTCCAAACTACGGACACCAGCCTCACGAGTGTACTTATCAATTATATGTTTGATGGTTTCATCTTTAATCTCGTTAATATTAGCTTCTTTTAAACCATTAGCTTTTAATTCTTTTTTAATTAAATAGTTTTTGGCAATGTGGAATTTTTCTTCTTGAGTGTAGCCAGAGAAATCAATTATTTCTAGACGGTCTCGTAAAGGGCCTGGAATTGTAGAAATGTCATTCCCAGTTAGAATGAAAAAGACTTTTGATAGATCTAGAGGAAAATCTAGATAATGATCGGCAAATTCACGATTTTGTTCTGGATCGAGAGTTTCTAGAAGAGCAGCAGATGGATCACCACGATAATCAGCCCCAATCTTGTCTATTTCATCAAGCATGAAAACTGGATTCATAGATTTGGCATCTTTTAGACCTTTAACGATTCGGCCTGGCATGGCTCCAACATAAGTTCGACGATGACCTCGGATTTCGGCTTCGTCACGAATTCCACCAAGAGAAGCACGAACGAATGATTTACCCATAGCTTCGGCAATAGATTTACCAAGAGAAGTTTTACCGACCCCTGGAGGCCCGATGAAACATAAAATGTTGGCAGTGGAAGTCACCTCTTCATTTTTCTTTTGATTTTTGTTTTTAAGATTTAGGACAGCTAAATATTCGAGAATTCTTTCTTTGACATCTTTGATCCCATAGTGATCTTTGTCAAGAATTTTGCTGGCTTTAGAAAGGGTCACATTAGTGTTGGCATATTTGCCCCATGGCAGTTCAACCACAGTTTCTAGATAGGTTCTGATGTAACTAGATTCTGGAGCCATTGGGCCCATTTCAGTCAGACGCTCTAGTTCTTTAGTTAATTTTTTTCTGATTTCTTGAGGAATATCTTTATTCTTAATTTTCTTTTCTAGTTCAGAAAATTCACCAGCACTGCTTTCACCAAGGCGTTTTAATTCTTTTTCAATTTGACGTTTTCTTTCTTCTAGAACGTTTCGTTTCATGCCAGTATTGAATTTTTCTTGGGTTTTTTCTTCAATAGATCTTTCTAGTTCGGCTACTTTCATCTCTTGAATCAAATATTCAGTGGCAGCTTTTAGTCTTTGGCTGACCATTAAAGTTTCCAATAATATTTGTTTTTCAGAAATTTTGGCTTCAACAGAGAAACTGACTTGATCGGCAAGATCACTGCTGGAAACACCACTGCTTAGTTGCATCATGGCTGGGAGATCAAATTGACGACCCATAGCAAAAGCTTTCTTAAGTTGAGCTAGAATAGTTTCAGCTGTTTGTTGGATGTCAGCAGCTGGTTCAGAAATGACCGGAAGATCGACATATTCGACCATTATGAAAGGTTCTAGTTGGATAACATTAGTGATGTTGACTCGAGAAATTCCTTTAACAATGGCATGTAAACTGCCATCAGTTTGGAGAATGTGCTCAATTTTGGCTAGAACACCGACTGAATAGAGATCATCTTTTTCTGGTTTTTCGATTTTTGGATTGCGTTGAGTAGTAACAATCACTAATTTATTAGTGTTGTCATAGGCATGTAATAGTGAGTTCATTGATTCTTTACGACCAAAGAAAAGTGAGGTTTCCACAGATGGAAACAAAACAATGTTTTTTAGTGGAATTAAAGGCAATATTTTTCTTAGAGGCTGGGTGGTTTTGATTTTATCTTTATTAATGTCTGTCATAATTAGCAGTCTATCACTTAGTTTGCTAAGTGTCAATTATTTTAATATAGTCTTTTTATTTTACCTTTAGAATTAAGTTTGGCAATGACTTAGTTAAAATTCAAAAAAACTGGTAGAATAGGTGATGAAATTCGGAAGAGTAGTAATTTTAGGAAGACCAAATGTGGGAAAATCGACCTTGTTAAATGCCATTATGAGTCAAAAAGTGGCAATAACTTCCCCACTGCCTCAAACAACTCGAAAAAACGCTCGGGTTATTTTTTCTGATCCTAGAGGTAAAATCATTTTTTCTGACACTCCGGGAATTATTAATAAGATTAATGATTTAGTCGGTAAACGGGTTAACACTGAGGCTCCAAAAGAAAGTGGAAGAGCTGATGTTTTGATTTGTGTGGTTGATATTTCTAGACCAAAGAGTGAAGAAGAAAATAAAGTAATTGGGTTAGTCAGAAAATCTGAGGCCAAAAAGATTTTGGTTTATAACAAAATGGATATTGCTAGTGGGACTAAAGATCATTTACCAGAATATAACTATTTAGAAGATGAGTTTGATGAAGTGATTACAGTCAGTGCTATTAAAGAAAAAAATGTGAAAGGTTTGATTGAACTTATTTTCGAATTATTACTTGAAACAGATGAAAGTGACATCGAGAACAACATTGAAGTGATGGAATCAAAAGATAAAGTCAAGATAAGTTTAAATTCTGAAGAATATATTGCTGAAATAATTAGAGAAAAAACTTATTTATTTTTAAGAAAAGAAGTCCCCTATTCTGTGAATGTCGAAGTTGATTCAGTTAAAGATAAAAAGAAATTAATTTTGATTAAAGCAACTATTTATACTACTGCTGACCGATATAAGAGAATGATTATTGGGGTTGGTGGAAAGAAAATTAAAGAAATTGGATTTAATGCTAGAAAAGAATTGGAATTGATGTCTAGTCGAAAAGTGTTTTTGGAATTAAATGTCCAAATAGATAAACACTGGCCAGAAAGAGATATTAATAGATAATTTTATTGACAGTTTGAACAATTTGAACTAGACTGAAGTGTTAGATACATTTAAAAAGGAACAAAACAAATGGCAAAAACAGGAAAAATTTTTCTCGTAGGTTTAGTCGCAGCAGCAGCTGGCGCAATCGGTGGACTATTATTAGCCCCAAAATCTGGTAAAGAAACCAGAGATGATTTAAAGAAATTAGCTGAAAGTCTTAAAAAACAAGTTAAGACTGGAGTTCAGGAAACTGAAGCTAAAGTTATTGAAGTCTTTGGTGAAGCTACTAAGGCAGCCACTGATAAATATACAGAAATTAGAACTGCAGTAGTCGATAAGATTGTCGCTTTAAAAACTGCTGGTAATGAAATCGATAAAGATAAATATGGATTGATTGTAGAAAAAGTTGTTAATGATTTTAAAGATGATTTAGTAGCATCTAAAACCAGTGTTGTTAAAATGGCAACTCAACTTAAGAAAGATTGGGAAAAAATTAAAAAAGTTTTAGTTTAAACTTTTTGAGATTAAATCGTTTAGTTTTTTAATGCTCTCAGTGTCTAGGATGGATACTGAGAGTTTTGCTTTAATGAGAGATTGAATTCTTTTTGCTTCTTTTGGTTCGACAACATCTGTTTTGGTTAAAATAACAAGTTCTGTTTTGTCAGCTAGTTTAGAACTGTAATTAATTAATTCTTGGCGAACGGTTTGATAGTCAGCTAATGGATCTTGAGATTCAGCAGAAACACAGTGGACTAGAAGTTTAGTTCTTTCAATATGTTTTAAAAATTTGAAACCTAGACCTTTACCATCGGCTGCACCTTCAATTAACCCAGGGATGTCGGCAATGATGTGACCAGCGGCGGTTACCCCAAGATTTGGTTCGAGAGTGGTGAAAGCATAGTTAGCAACTTTGGCTCCAGCAGTGGTTATTTCATTTAAAAGACTGGTTTTACCAACATTTGGCAACCCAATTAGACCGACTTGAGCAATTAATTTTAGTTGTAAAAATAGATTTTTCTTTGGAGTTTTGAAACCCTTTTGACATTCTCGAGGAGTTTGATTAGTTGATGATTTAAAGAAATTATTTCCATGGCCACCAGTTCCACCTTTAGCCATCATGGCGCGTTGACCAATTTCGGTGAATTCGGTTGAAGTTCCATTATCATAAGTAGCTAGAGTTCCAACTGGAACATAGATAGTTAAATCTTCACCATTTTTACCATTACAATTGTTTTTGCTGCCAGCAACACCATCTTCGGCTGAATAGACCTTGGCATGTCTGAATTGACTTAATTTACTGATGTCGTTGACTGCCTCGAAATAAACTGAACCGCCATTACCGCCATCGCCGCCGTCTGGGCCACCTTTTGGTCTCCAAGCGTCAGAATAGAAGTGGACGAAACCATCGCCACCATCGCCGCCTTTAATATTGATTCTAACTTCATCGATAAGCATGGGTATATTATACAGTAACTAACTGACCACAGGCGGCATTAAGATTTTGACCAAAAGAACGACGGAGGGAATATTCTATATTTGATTTATTTAAATAATTTATGAAGATTTCTTCATTTTCTTTGGTGGCTGGAGTCATTCCACCAGAAACAGGATTTAGAGGAATTAAATTCAAAAAGAAAAGATGGTGAGATCTGATGAAATCAACTAATAATTTAGCATCGCTTTGACTAGTATTATTATCCATTAGAGCATATTCAAAAAATAGTTGTCGTTTAGTTTTATTGACATAATAGAGACAAGCTTTTTTGAGTTCATCAAGATTGAACTGTTTAGCAATTGGCATGAATGATTCTCTTTTGTTTTGATCAGCTGAATGAAGAGAAATGGCTAAATTATATTGAGCCTTAAGATTGGCAAATTCAACTATTTTGTCAGCCACACCAGCGGTAGAAATAGAAATTTTTCGAGCACCTATGTTTAGACCAGTTTCTGAATTTATGATTTCTAGAGATTTAAAAAGATTATCCCAATTTAAGAAAGGCTCACCCATCCCCATGAAAACAACCCGACCAACATATTTTGGATATAATTTTTGATTCCAAAATAGGATTTGATCAACAATTTCATCGGCTGTTAAATTTCTTTTGAAACCCATTTTGCCAGTGGCACAAAAACTGCAATTGAGAGGACAACCAACTTGGCTGGAAACACAAACAGTTAACCATTCATCGTAGTTCATTAAAACTGATTCTATTTTTTGACCATCTTCCAATTCTAAAACTACTTTTTCGGTTTGTTCATCTTTTAAGACTTTTAATTCTTTTAGAGATGAATATGGGAAGTTAGTCTCTAGAACTTGTCTTAAATCTTTTGATAGATTTGTCATCTGTTCAAAAGAACTAAATTGACCAGAAAAATAGTTTTTGATTATTTGTCGATAGCGGAAAGCTGGTTGATTGTTTTCTTCTAAAAAAGTTTTTAGTTTTGAAATATCCATTAATTATGCCTTATTTATGGCAGAAATGTAATCAGCTTTTTGACGAAAGCCAATTATAGTTTCTTTAATTTGACCATTTTCAAAAAGGATTACCATAGGAATAGAAGAGACATTGTAGTCCATTGAAAGTTGTTGTTCTTCATCAACATTGACTTTGGCGACTTTGACTTTTCCTTCCATTTCAACGCTGAGTTCTTCCATTACTGGAGTTAACATTTGACAAGGGCCACACCATGGAGCCCAAAAATCGACGAGAACTTTGCCTTGGAAATCTGTAACTTCAGTTTTAAAATTTTCTTTGTTTAAATTGATCATAGGGTTTAATTATACATTATTTACTTTTAACTAGTTTAGCACTGTAGATGATTTGGCGAAGAACACCATCTGGACCTTCAATTTGATTGGTGCCAGAGAGAACTACATATTGGGCTAAATAGTCTGACATGGCAGTTTTAATTTCTTTAATTTGGGTTTGAGCATCTTTAATCTTTTCGACTATATGAACTGCTTCTGGTCTGATCATAACTTTTTGTTTAGCAATGGTTTTCAATTTAGCTTGTTTTTGAGCTTCCTGAGCTATTTCTTGATATTCGACATCACTTTCGAGAATAGAATCGAGCATTGATTTTTGCTCTTGGTATTCTTTGTTTAGAGTGTCGAATCTTGCAGTTGAAGCATTGATGAGTGATTCAACATTGAGTAAATTTGCGACTTGGTTTGGATTTTGGTTTTCGTTTGACATAGCCTTTAACTTTATCAATTTACGAATTCACCTTCAAGCGTCAAAAGGTCTTCAATCGAATTTAGTCGGACTAATTTTGATCTGAGTTGTTTAGCATTTGCCAATCCTGAGGCATAAAATAAAAAGTTCTTACGCAAACTATCAAAACGACGATTTGGAAAAACAGTAGTAAAAAGTTGAGCATGAAGAAGCATGGCAGAAAATCTTTCTCTTGGAGTGGCACAATGGTCGATGAAAGCCCAAGGGTTCCCACAAGCGGCTCGGCCAATTAAAATTCCATCCACCCCATATTTTTTAGCAAATTTTATGGCTTGAGATTTTGTACTGACATCACCATTGCCAAAAATTTTAGTTTTAGTTTTTTTAACCATTTTGACAACCTTAACAATTTCAGCCCAATCAGCTTTGCCAGCATAACCTTGTTTAAGGGTGCGGCCATGAATGGTTAGAAAATCTAGATCTTGAGACAATAGAACTGGAATCCAAGATTCAACAGTTGATTCAGAAATGCCAAGACGAGTTTTAACAGATAATGTTGGTTTTATAAAACCCTCCGCCCTTTGGGCACCTCCCTTGACAGGGAGGCTTGAATATTTTTTATTACGTTCGATTATATCGAGACTTTTTTTGTGGAGACCAAGGTCGGTGATTTTGACAAATCCATAGAACCAATCATCAATCCCCTTCTTAACTGCTTTTATTATTTCAAGCGCTAGATCTGGTGTTCCAATTAGAGCGGCGCCACTGCCATTTTGGATTACAGTTTTGGCTGGACAACCCATATTAATGTCGACTCCATCGAAACCAAGTTCACAGAGAATGATGGCTGACTTATAAAAGCTTTGAGGATTTTTACCAAATAATTGGCCAACTATTGGATGTTCTTGGGATGAAAATAAAAGAGTATCAAATAATTTAACTCCACCATGACTGATTCCTTCGGCACTGACAAATTCAGTGAAAAGCAAGTCTGGTTTGCCAATTTCAGTTTGAAGAAGACGAAAAGCCTCATCAGTTATCCCGTCCATTGGTGATAGAGCGATTATTGAAGATTTATTTAAAAAATTACTTTCTTTCATTTTTGACAATTTTTTTAAAAGAAAAATAAAAATATAAGACTGAAAGAACTAAAATTGATTGAACAATAAGAGCATTTCTAGGACCAAATTTGTCTGCCAACACTCCTAACAAAATTGCAAAAATAGCATAACATAGACTTCCACCAAGCGAATTTAATGAACCCATTGTGGCTCTTTGTTTTGAAGTGAATTCGTCTTGTAAAAGTTTATCTTTAGAAACCTGTCCAATCCCATAGAATAAGGAATTAATAGACATAAGAATTGGAGAAAAAATGTTAGATAACACTAAAGCGATTAAATTAACTGCAACATTTAAATTTATTTTAAAAATTAAAACGTTTATTGGTTTGATTTTTTTTAGAGCTTTACCACTGAAATGAAAACTAAGAGATGAACCAAAATTACATAAAACTTGAGCAATACCAATTGCCCAGACTGGCCAAATAGTAGCGATGAAAGCAGACCTGAAATTCCATCCAGCTTCTCCAAGACCAAAACTGATCATATCAGATAAACTAATATATCTTAGTTTAACATTGGAAATAAGATTTTTAAAAGCTTCTTTTGTATGATTAAAAATATTAGTTGATTGATGGCTAATTTCTTTAATTTCAGTTAATTTAAGAGCTAAGACTAGACAAATTAATTGAGGGATGACTGAAATCCACATTAAAAGAGGAAAAGAAAAATAGGCTATAAATCCACCAATCATAGCTGATACCCCTAGGGCTATTTGAGCCATCGAATTTATTTTGCCATTATGTTCGGCAAAATCATCAGTGTTTTTCATTTCTTGTAGATTGTCATAGAGAAGAGCATCGTTGTTACCACTATAAAAGGAACGTCCTAGGCCTTGAACAACAGCTCCAATCACTAAAATCCAATAGTTTAAGCCAATGGCATAAAGAATGCTGGCAATAGCAAAAGCAATGGCACCAAAAATTAGAGTTTTAGTTCGCCCATATTTGTCAGAAATAAATCCAGTTGGAATTTCAAAGATAGCGGCTGAAAGCATTATTATCGAAAAAATGCTGATACCTAGAGTGTAAGAACCTGATATTTTTGAAAAATAAATTATGGCTAATGGGGCCCAAAGACTAAATTCACTGAAAAAACTGTGCCAACGAAGTATTTTAATATTTTTTAAAAAAGACATTTTTTATTTTTTCTTGGCTTTTTTGGCAAATTTTGCGCCAACTTTTGAACCAAAAGTTCTTGATTTGAAAAGACTTGACCTGACATGGTTTTTGACGTTTGATCTTTTTTCCGGATTATTACCAACAGCAGCTCTGGCTGCTCCGCCACCGCCTCGACGAGTTGGTCTCCATGGACCTTTAACGATATCTTTTTTAGTTCTAGGAGTTGTGCTCTTTGGATTTTTAGGTTTAATTTTTTCGTCTTCAATTTTTTCACCAGTATTATATTCAAAAGCACTAGCGTGTCGGCCCTTGTATTTATTTTCTAGGGCTTCTTCGTGTCGTTGTCGGCCTTCTTCAGTTTCGTATGGATCTGGTTCGGCATAATCAACAATAATGGTTCTCTCATCGATTCTGCGACCATGATATTTAGTTTTAGCTTTTACAGCGTCACTTTCATTTTCGTATTCGACATAGGCCATTCCACGACTGCGGTTCCATCTATTTTTAATTATTTTAATAGAAATGACTTTGCCTTCGGTAATAAAAAGGGTTAAAAGATCTCCTTCGGTGGTGTCATATGGGAGACTTCCGACAAAGAGTCTTTTTGATATTGCTTTAGTAGTTGACATAGATAGATATATTATACCTGTTAAAATAGATTAATGCTTAAGTATAAAATTTTAGTTTTAGGAGATCTAGATACTAATTGTTATTTAGTTTGGGATGAGGAAAGTAGAGATGCTTTTGTTATTGATCCAGCTGATGATGGAGTCTATATTTCAGAAGAAATTAATCAAAATAATTTAAATCTAATCGGAATTTTGTTAACTCATGGTCATTTTGACCACACACTAGGAGCTTTGGATTTAAAATTAATTTTTGATGTTCCCCTATATTGTAGTGATTTAGATTTTTTCTTGTTGGGAAGACAAAACAAAACTGCGACTCATTTTTTGAAACATAAAGTTAAAGTTCCTGATTTTAAAAAAGTTGATGTTGATTTAGATAAAACTAATAAAATTAAATTAGGATCGGAGGTTTTGGAAGTTATTAAGAGCCCTGGACACACTCCAGGTAGTGTTTGTTTTTATTCAAAGCAACAAAAATTGTTGTTTTCAGGAGATACACTTTTTGCTGGCTTAAGAGGCAGAACTGATTTTAGTTATGGATCAACTGAAGACATTTTTAAAAGTATTAAAAAATTAGTGAAGTTGCCAGAAGAGACGATAGTGTTATCGGGACATGGAGAAGAGACGACTATTGAAAAAGAAGCTAAGCGCTATTTCTGAGACTGTCAATAGTTTCTTCGAAGTTTTTGATGTGATCTTGCTTAATGCTTTCCAAGAGTTCAATTAAAAGACCATTAAAATAGTCTTTTATAGCTTCTGCTTGCTGGGCATTCAAGTTTTGATCTTTGATTAATTCTTCTATAGTTTGCATATCAATTAGGTATTTATAACATTATTTTAGTTAAAATAGTATAATACCTGCGTAATGCCTTGTCGTCTAATGGTAGGACAGTCGGCTCTGAACCGACTAATTGTGGTTCGAATCCATGCGAGGCAACAGTTTTTTGATATTTTGGGCGTACAATAAAAAGTAATTAAAATAAAACGCAAAAATTTTAATTTTCTTGCGTAATAATAGTATTTATACTATAATATAGGATATGAAAACTCTTATTGTTCACAAAGCTACTGTTGACGATGACTTGAGACAATACAAATCTCCTAGACACCGATTTGACGATGAAGAGGGTATTAGTTTTGTAAAACATTGTGAAGGTGTACAGCAGGAAATAAATGATGTAATTGATAATGCAACTTTAGTTACAGAGATAGAGAAACACCCAATAGGAATGGTGCCGAATGCAGATGTTTTTTTACTTACAGATGTAAATTTTGAGCGTGTGAGGGAAATTGTCACACCGGGTGAAAGCATAAGAGTTGTTGGTGCTTATACTGAACTTTGTGTTGAAGCTGCAATTAAACAAGTACAAGAAGCTGGTGGAGTGCCAATTTCTACAGAGACTGATTCAGCTCCGTGCTTTATGAAAACATTCACGGAAATGAAAGCACACAGAAGATAACGTTTTGATAAATTTTTGATACAGCCCCAACAGAATCTATACTTCTAAATATTTCAAAAAGTCTTTGACAGTTTTTGGATTGAGGTTGTATTTTTGACAATATTCATTAATAGTTTCGAGTTGTTTTGTGGCCATTAAATTAGCTAGGTTTAATTTTTTGGGATGCATGATGTTTGGAGAGACTTGTTTGATTTCATAATAAAAAGCAATTAAGTCACAGATTTTTAAATCTGGTTCTAGATTATGATCGAATTTCACATCTAAAGCATCTAGGATATTATTTTGAATGTCGTCTAATTTATTCCTGAGTTCTTCTGTTTTAAACATTGGCAAAATGTCACCAGTGACTGATTCGTGAAGATCATGAAGAAGAGCCATGGTCACTAATTTATTTCTTTTTTCCTCGGTAAATTTATTATAATTACCCCAATATACTGCAATTATTGCAGTTGCATAGGAATGACGGCCAACATCCCAATTACCACCAAAACCACTGACTCCAAAGGCACGAGGGATGTTAAAAATGTTCATTAAAAAATCTAGTTTTGGATCTTTCTCAACTTCTTCAAGCAACCCTTGTGGTGTAAAAATATTGTTTGATTTGATTGTCATAACTTATTATAGAACACTTATTTAGATTTCGATTTTTTGATTAAGACTAGGAAGAATTATTTTTTTACCAATTCCCCTGCTTTCAAATTCTTGAGCCATGGCTTGTCTCGATGGATTCTTTCCATGAGCAATAATCACTTTATCTAAATTTTCTAAATTAAAACGATTTAAAAAATCAAAAGTTTGGGTTGGACCACTGATGTGACTAGTGAAACCATCTATCTTTTCAACTATAGCTTTTTTGTTTTTGCCAGCACCAGTTGATGATCTATGGACCATTTCTGCACCTGGAGTTCCCTCAACTTGGTGGCAAGTAAAGATAATAGCGTTTTTGGGATTTTGACTGAATTTACCACGAAGATAGTTGATGGCTCTGCCGAATTCACCCATGCCACCACTAGCAATAATGATACTTCTATTAGGATTAAAAGCCAGAGCTTCATCATTGAAGACAGATTGTTGATGTGACTGAAGAATTTTTACATTTTTAAGATTAAACCTATCAAGACTTTCTTTTTCATTTTTATAAAAATTTGGATCATCTCCATAACGACGGGAAAGTTCCCCTGGTTTGAGTGCTTTGAAAGCATCTAAAATTTTGACACCTAGCGGAGCATCAATAATGATTGAACAATCACCTAGGACATTATCACTATTATGGAGTATTTCTATTATTTCTTGCATTCGATGAAAAGAAAGAACTGGGAGCAAAACATTGCCACCTTCTTGCCAAACTTTTTTAATTTGATTTAGAAGACTGGCTTTTTTCTCTTCAAAGTCAATTGCTTCTTTTAAGAAATTAGTTGATTCTGTAAGAAGAACATCAATTTTGTCATCTGGATATTTTGTAATTTGGTCAAGATAACCACCACATAATGATTGGTGTTCTTTACCCATGTCTCCAGTAAAAAGAATATTTTGGTGTTTTTTATCTTTGTCTATATTCCTAATAATAATTGAATTAGCCCCCATGACATGTCCATTTGGTAAAAACTCAGCTGTCATTTTACTATGTTTTTGACCAATCTGTATTTCGTTAAAAGACTTAACTATTTTTACATATCTTAAAGCTTCATCAACATCAAATGAATCATATAGTCTGTTTTGAGGATCTTCATTTTCTTGAATCTCAGCTGAATTCCTTAACATTATTTCCATGAAAGCAGCGGTGGTGCTAGTGGCTAATATATTAGGGGAAAATCCAGCTTTATAGATCATTGGTAAACGACCAATATGATCAATGTGACTATGAGTTATTAAAACATCAGTGACACCGCGAGCAATGTTTCTAGTTGGAGTAAAATTTCTTCTTTCACCTTTTTGGGATCTCTCTTCAAATTTTCCCTGAAACATTCCATGGTCGATTAAGACACTTGAATTATCAATATTTAGTCGATGACAAGACCCAGTTATAAAGCCTCCATCACCACCTAGAGATTCAATATTATTGGTTATAAAAAAATTATATATCAATAATGTTTTTTTGGTAAAGATGTTTTTTAAATTTAATATATACTTTAGATATGATCTGGAAAAAAGCGCATGTTATTAAAATTTATGAAGCCTTAAGCGCTATTGCTGATGATAGAGTTGAAGTCTTTGGTAACGAAGGCAGATGTTTTTCACCAACTGGTGAAAAAGTTTGGGACATTAAATATAACCCAACAAATAATAGTATTAATTCTAATGATAATTCCGCCTATTACACTCATTCCTTGAGTTATCCGATGATTGCCTATTTAATGGTGGTTAGAGTCATCCCATATAAAGCAGAATTATTAGATACTTTGCAAAATATTTCTTGGGAAGATATTAATGAAAATTTTAAAAATGATTATGATAAATCAATTAAGTTTGTTCTTGGAGAATTAAAAAGAGAAGGCTTGGACGTTGAAGAAATTAAAAAAGAAGTTAAAAAAATATATGACTTCACTTGTGCTTTGAAAATGAAAACTCTAGGTGAGATACAAAAACCTTCAAGAAAACGCTAGTTTATTTTAGTGTAGCTGACATGGTCGATTGAGGACTATTGATGAATTCATGAACTTTTGTCCACTGTCCTTGACCTTCTTTTGGAATCAAAATATATTGACCATAAATACTTTTGCTATCCATTAAAATGTTTTGGTTAGTAAGAGGAACAGATTCAATTTGATAAGTTTGGAATTCTTGAGCTCTAGAAATTAATCTTTGCATTTGGTTTATATCAATATCGGTAGTTAAATTCCCAGAAAGAGTGTTTACAAAAGGAATTATTCTTGGAATGAAATTTAGAGAAATAACTTTTTTCTTAATTGCTTCAATGACTAATTTTTGTCTGGCTGAACGATTGAAATCTCCACTATCTTCAAGTGAATGACGAGAACGAGTGAACTTTAGAGCGGTGGCACTGTCCATGTGTTGAAGACCTTTATCAAAATGAAGTGCTTCATAGCGGCAAGTGAATTGTTGTTCCAATTTGTCTCCAGACATGGTGGCTGTTAGAGTTTTAACTTCATCTTCAGATTTTCCACAGGTATCATTAATGTTTGTTTCTAGAGGATAGTATGGATCATTAAAAGTTTTTTGGACATTAATATCAATTCCACCAAGAGTATCAATTGTTTTTAAAAAACCGCTGAAATTTAGAGCTACAAAATTTTCTACTGGGATGCCAACAACTTGGGAGAGAACAGTTTTAGACATTTGACCACCACCAGCTGGACCAGTGAATTGGAGTTCTTTATTTTGATATTCTTTATCATTGAGACCAATAGCGTAGGCCTCGTTAATTTTTAACCATTTAGTTTCACCAACAGCAATTGGGATTGGCACCCAAAGATCACGAGGAACAGAAATTAATTTAACTTTTTTTTCTAGAGGAATAAAATGAGCCACAATAATAGAATCAGTCAGATTTCCGCCTTGGTGAGCATCACCACCATAACCCATAAGAGCAATGGCAAAATCTTTGTTAGGATCTGGAGTTGGGGTTGGCAAAATCGTGTCAGTTTTGATTTTGTTTGTTTTGACAACAACTTTTTTGTAATTAACTACAAAAAAAATAGAAAGAATTATCAATAGGGCGATAATGACAGCTGAGACGATTAGTAATATTTTTTTGGTCATTTGATATTTTAACCACTAATTATCTTACTGTATAGATTTAATTTTTTATATATTTCAAAAAGTTTTAACCAAGATTCAAATTTAAGCTCACTTGGTTTGACTTCACTTATTTTTAAAGTTTTATTAATTATTTTTATTTGTTTTCTGGAAAACACTTTTTTGTAAGCTTTTTCAAGAGTTGGCTCCCATTGACTGAAACCATAGGTAACAAAATCTCTGAATTCTTTTTTGTCTTCATCTTTAATTAAAGGTTTAACTAATTTTTTAAATTGGACAAAGACAATAACGACTTGAGGTTTAAGAGTGAAATTAGTTCGATCAATGTCTCCTAGAATCTCTATTTCATACCAAGGTTTAGTCAGAATAGAACTTTGAGTTTCTTTGTCTTCACCAGCGAATTTTTGGGCTGTTTCTCGTTGCATAATTAAATACATTGATTCTGGTAGAAGACTAGACTTTAGGATTTTATTAAGAATTTCTGAGGTAATACTGAAAGGAATGTTAGAAAAAATTTTGTAGGGAGTTAAAGGCAGATTAAATTTTAAAAAATCTTGATAGACAATTTTGAGATTAGGTTCATTTTTTAAAGAAACGAGATCATCAGAAAGACTGATATCTTTTTCAATAGCAATGACATTTTGGGCTCGTTTGATTAATTGTTTAGTGATTATCCCCTTGCCTGGGCCAATTTCGACAACAGTATCGTTTGGATTGATATCAGAATTATCTAATAGTTCGGTGACTAATTGAGGATATTTGATGTAGTTTTGGGAAAGTGAATCTTTTTGGTGGTAAACCATGTTTAAAATTCTTCAGGTGGCAAAAATTCTTCACCATTATCACTTGAAGTTTGACCAGCTTTTAACCAAAGCACATAGTCACAACCAGTGGCTTTTTTGGCTTCTTTATCCCAACCAGAGGTTGAACATTTTTTCATGCTTTTACCGTTAGCTGTGGTGTATAGAACTAGAGCTTGACCACATTTTGGACAAACTTCATCTAGTTTTTCAGTAGTTCCATTAATCCATTCGACATAGTCACAACCAGTGGCTTTTTTGGCTTCTTTATCCCAACCACCAGCACTACATTTTTTCATCTTTTTACCAAATCTGGTTAATTGAAGAATAAGTTGAGCACCGCATTTTGGACAGACTTCATCTAGTTTTTTAGGTTCGACTTCGAGCCATTTAACATATTCACAACCTTCATTTTTGTGGGTTTGAGGATTCCATGATCCTTGAGAGCATCTTTGGAGTTTTCTTCCTGTAGAAGTTTCAGTAACTTCGCCTAGATTGGCACCGCATTTTGGACAGACTTCATTTTCTTGTTTCATATTTAATATACTAACATTTTTTTTATGAAATAATTAAGGTATAATGTAAGTAGATTCTAATCAGATAGGGTTTTTAATTTTTAAAGAAGGTTTCGTATGAATGATCCAAAAAGTATAGTCGTTGGTGATAGTATTATTGATAATTTTCAAGTGTACACTGTTTCGGGAGTCATTGAGCAAACTAATAATAAAGGTCAAGCAGAAGTTGTGGTTCATTATGCACCTAAAACAAACCCTAATTTAATTTGTTCAACCCCATTAAAAAATTTCCAAGAAGCAAGTTTAAGAAAATTAATGGATAAAAATGAATTAAAAAGCTTAATTAAAGATTTAGCTATTAAAGCTGATGATGAAGTTTGGGTTGATAATAACGCTAAAAATGGAAAAGAAATCCTATATTTAAATAATCCGACAAAAACTGCAAAATTACTAAAAAATCTTTGGCAAAAGAAAAAAAACAATGTGGTCAATTATTTAAAAAGTGATCAAGAAATGTTTGATACTGCTATGAATCATCTAGTTGATGAAATTTGTTTGGTTTGTGATGATTCAAAAATAAAATCTAAGGAAATGGTGATGAAAGCTTTAGACAAAAACTAAAAAGTCTATATAATCTAGTTTATGAAATTTTTCTTGCATATAACAAAGAAGTCTATTAGGAGCATTGCATATTTAATATTTTTTACAGCTTTAGTCCATATTGGAGTGATGACTGTTAATTCAATTTACTTTAAAGATGTTAAAGTTTTTAACTATTTTAGAGTAATTAGCTTAGATACTTATTTCCCTAGAATAACAAATGGCCATTTAAGTGATGTTATTTCTCTTTTGATTTTAGTGATTCTGTTTGTAGTCTTCTGGTTTTTCCAAAAATCCCACAAAAAAATAACTAAATAGTGTAATATTAATAAAGACTATGATTAAAAAAACTAAAATTATTGCGACTATTGGGCCGGCATCTGAGTCAAATGAAGCTATCGAAAAATTAATTCATGAAGGAGTTAATTTATTTAGATTTAACCTTAAACACAATGTTTTTCAATGGCACAAGGACGGAATTGAAAGAGTTAATAAAATTGCCGAAAAATTAGGCAAAAATATTGGTGTCTTTGTTGATTTTCAAGGCCCAGAAATTAGACTTGAAACCCCAAATGAAGAAGAATTAGAGGTTAAAGATGGTGAGTCTATCTTTATATCCAAAGATTTTATAAAAGGTAAAAAATCAATTAGGCTTAACCCAGTTTTGGTTTTGCCACAAATTGAAATTGGAGATGAAGCTTTTATAGATGATGGCGATTTAGATTTAAAAATCATTGGAAAGAGTGGAGATGTTTTAGAAGCTAGAGTTGGAAGAGATTATGTGATTAAAAATCGAAAAAGTATGAATATTCCTGGTAAGGATTTTGATTTACCACTTTTTGCCGACAGAGATTTGGATGTTTTAGAAAAAATTGATCAATTAGAAATTGATTTTGTGGCTCTATCTTTTGTTAGAACAGCCGAAGATGTTTTGACTTTAAAAAAAGAATTAATTAAAAATGGTTCAAAAGCAAAAATTATTTCTAAGATTGAAAATGATAAAGCAATTAAAAATTTAGAAGAAATAATTTCAGTTAGTGATGGGATTATGATTGCTAGGGGTGATTTGGGGATTGAAATCCCAATTAAGGAATTGGCTTATTGGCAAAAAAAGATTATTGATTTGTGTCGAAGACATAGCACCCCAGTAATTGTGGCAACTCAAATGCTTCAATCGATGGTGGAAAATTATACTCCAACTAGAGCTGAAGCGACTGATGTTTCAAACGCAATTTTTGATGGAAGCGACGCACTTATGTTGTCTGAAGAAACTGCTATGGGTAAATACCCAGTTAAAGTAGTCACCGAAATGGCAAGTATTGCTAACTTTTGTGAGAACCATGGTTTAATTAAAGAAATCCCAATGGATCCAAAAAATTTAACTGAGGTTTTGGTTAATGCGGCGGTGAAAATTGTTAAAGGGTCAAAAGACTTCCCTATCAAAGCAGTGGTGGTTTTTACTGAATCTGGAAACACAGCTAGAATCTTGTCTAGATATAGACTCAAAATCCCAGTGATTGCAATAACTGATAATGAAGAAACTGTCAAGATATTATCCCTTTCTTATGGGATAAATCCTCATTATAAAAAATTTAGAGAAAGTAGTTTTAAATCTTCAAACCCAATTTTTAGTGAACTATTGAAATTTGATTTTATTAAAGAGGGCGACAATGTCTTAATGATCCACGGCAATAACTGGATGGATAGTGGATCGACTAGTGATATTAGTTTAGTGACTCTTTAAATTACTTTTTTTTTCTCGGCCATTATATTGGCGACTCTCAGAAGACTTTCAAAAGTTCCAGCATCTTCCCAAAGAGTGTCAAAAATATTGACTTTCATTTCACCATTTTTAAGATAGATATTGTTTAAGTCAGTAATTTCTATTTCTCCTCGTACAGATGGAGCTAAATTTTTAGCATATTCAATTACTCTATTATCATAAGTGTAGAGACCGACGACTGCATAATCACTTTTTGGTTTTTCTGGTTTTTCTTCAATTGAAATAGCATTCATGTCTTTATCAAATTCAACAACTCCAAATCTTTCTGGATCTTCGACTTGTTTAGCAAAAACCATGGCTCCACTTTTGAAGTTCTTAATTTCCTCAGAAAAATCTTTATCGAAAATATTATCACCTAAAATCATGGTGACATTATCATCATCCATGAAATCAGCACCAATAATGAAGGCATCAGCAAGACCTCTAGCTTCTTTTTGGACAGCGTAACTAAAGCGAGCGCCAAATTGTTTCCCATCGCCTAGAAGGTTTAAAAAGTGGCCAGAATATTCTGGAGAAATGATGATTAAAATATCTTTAATTCCAGCTTTTATCAAAGTCTCTATTGGATAATAGATCATTGGTTTATCAAAAACTGGTAAAAGTTGTTTTGAAGTGATTGTAGTTAATGGTCTTAAACGAGTGGCTTTGCCGCCGGCTAAAATGATTCCTTTCATATATTAAATAATTTAATTAATAAGTGAGTCTATTTTACTATATTATTTCTTTTTCTTCCAAATGAATTTGTTATACATAAACCAATTGTATGGAAGAACTAAGAAGACAATGATGAATGGTAATAATATTTGACGTGAAGCTTCACCAAATATAGTTACTCCAATTGTGCCAACTATGGTTTGAATTAAAAGAGCTCCAACTGAAGAAAGATTAAATTGGAAGAATTTACCAATTATGGAAAAGCCTGAAATAGCTTCTTTTTTAAATGTCCAAAGATTATTAAGAGTGAAATTGCTGATTATAGCTAGTTCGGTTGATAGAAACCAAGCTAACCATTCAATTGACCAAGTCTTGGAAAAAATGTTTAAGAAAAAAGCATTAACTAGATAGCCAACAAAACCGACGGTCCCAAATTTTAAGAATTTTTGGGTGAAATCATCAAACCAACGAAGAAGAATGGCGACTTTGAAAATGTCAGTGGCTGTTTTTGCTTCAATTTTTGATTCACCAGCATTTCTGACATGAAATTGAAGAGGAACTTCTTTAAATTTAGCACCCATTTTTAGAGTTTCAAAGAGAAGTTGAAGTTTATAACCAAAACTTCTGGTTAAAAGACGACTATAATCTAGATCCATTTTGTCGATGAAGCCTTTGACTCTGGTGACTTTTAGACCAGTGGTTGGGTCAGTAACTTTAAAGAAATTTTTGAATGGAAAGAACATGATGAATCTAGCAACAAATCCACCAAATTCACTGAAAAAGACTCTCTTAAATCCCCAACCCTTTGGGTTAGAACCACCAGCTATTTTTCGGGAACCAATTACATAGTCATAACCATCTTCCATGGCTTTAAGCATGACTGGAATAGTTTCTGGAGGATGCTGAAAATCACCATCAAATTCAAAAACAAAATCGGCATCTAATTTTTCCATAGCATATTTAAAACCCTTTAAATATGCAGCACCAATTCCATCTTTACTGGTTTCGGTTAAAAGGAAAGTGTTACTATATTTTTTGGCTTCTTTTTCGACTATTTTGCCGGTGCCGTCTGGTGAATTACCATCAACAACTAGAACCTTCATTTGCCAATCTTCTTTGTTGGTTTTTTTATTTTTAATGTCAATGAAAGTTTTGGTGTTTAAATGTTCGATCATGCGACCGATATTATCAGCTTCATTGTAGGTTGGAATAACGATGACTGCAGTGTTTTGTTGTTTCATATAAAAATAGTATAGCGCAAATGGTAAAATATTGTTATGAAGATAGATATTGTCACATTGTTCCCTAAAATGTTTGAATCACCTTTTGCTGAAAGCATTATTAAAAGAGCAATTAAAAATAAAATAATTGATTTAGAAATTCATAACTTAAGAGATTTTGCGATTGATGATTATGGATCGGTTGATGATAAACCATTTGGTGGTGATGTAGGAATGTTGATACGGGCAGATGTGGTTTATGAAGCTTTAAAATCTGTAAAAACCCTCCGCCCTTCGGGCACCTCCCTTAACAGGGCGGCTTCTAGGGTTATTTTAATGTCGGCGAGGGGAAAAAGATTTGATCAAGCAAAGGCTGAAGAGTTGGCAAAATTAGATAATATAATTTTGATTGCTGGTCATTATGAAGGTTTTGACCAAAGAATTTCTGATTACATGGTTGATGAAGAAATTTCAATTGGTGATTATGTTTTGACTGGTGGTGAATTGCCAGCAATGGTGGTGACTGATGCTGTAGCTAGATTAGTTAATGGGGTTTTAGGAAAAGATGAATCAAATCAAATTGAAAGTTTTAGTGAAATTGAAATTGATGGTAAAAAAATCAGAACTATTGAATATCCACAATATACTAGACCACAAGAATTCATGGGGCATAAGGTTCCAGAAGTTTTGCTAAGTGGTGATCCTAAAAAAATTAAACAGTGGCAAATGGAAAAGATTAGAGAACAGTTGTGAAGATTAGAACAATCGCAAAGATAGCAAAAAGAAGATATTCGATGATTATTGATGGATGTAAATCACCTCTTTTGTAGTGAAAATAGATGCTCCAAAAAAAATAAAAAGAAATGATTCCATAGATGATTCTTTTTTGAGCCATAGAATCAAATCTGAAATAGAAAAATAGAATTATTCCGATAATAAAAACTGTTAATAGAACAACAAATTCTGTTGGTCTTTTCTTCATTTCTTTAAATATAGTTTTTAACATGTTAGAAAATTATGCCTTGTCGGCTGAATAACATAAATAAAAGAATAATTAGAAGGAAAAGAATGTGGCTGGCTGAAGAACCAGTCATTCGATGAGTATTATTTTTTAGAGTAATGTAGCTATCAACAATTAATACACAAATTATTAAGATAAACATGATTGAGCCAATTAATTTACTTATGAAAAGTGGGCTGATTGATTTGGAAGTTGAAGAAGCAGCTAGAACTTGGGTGTTTGGAGTTTCGACTATTTCTCCAGGAATGCTATCATCGACTACTTCTCTACCCAATGGTGTTCCAAAATGTTGGACTACTAAAGTGGTTTTGACACCACCAAGAACTCCATTAACAACCGCAATTCCAATTTCCTGATATTTATCATTAATAATGTTGGCTCGGTGAGTTGGAGAGTTCATCCAAGCTTTCATCAGGGAATCGGTGTCATAGAAATCTTTAGCTAAATTTTCACCAGCGACTGAATATTGATAACCAACTTCTTTGAAAAACTCCCAAGGAACTTTGCCTGATGGTGAAGTGTGAGCCCAGTAATTGTTTTTAAACATATCTTCAGCTTTTTTTTGAGCTGACTGAGAAAGGGTTGAATTGAAATGATAGGTTGGGAGGTTGTCGTCTGTTCGCTCTTGGTTAGTCATATTAAAAACTTTTTGAACAGTGATTTCTGATGAATAACCTAAAACTCCAGGTCTAGCGATAGTGAAAGTTTTGATTAGAGATTGGTTTAGAAGATAGATGGCGATGAAGAGGGCTAGAAAGCCTGGCTTTAGTAGAGAGGCGCGATGATTGTTCTTTTCATGTGGAATAAACAATAAAAAAAACTTCTTCATACTATTAGTATAGATAAATCCGGAAAATTATCTAGTTTTAGATTGTTTTATAAAAATTAGTATTGAAATTATTAAACCGAGGAGAGAAAAAAAGAAGAAAAAGAAAAATAAATATGGATTATAGTGTGAATAAGCACCTAATATTTTTGATTGATCATTACAAAGGAGATTAAATTTAATATTAAATTTTGTTGATGAATTTTGGAATTCATTACCAATGTCTTTATTAAGACTGGCTGTCCAAATATATTCTTTTTCGGAATTAGCTTTTAGATAGTCCAGTTCTAAATTTTTGTTAAATAAATAATTTAAATTTCCATTAAAAATTATTTTTTGATCAGTTGAGATTTGGATTAATATTTTTTCAGAAAAAGTTTTTTTGAAACTAGAAATATTTTTTAAATTTAGAGATAAATCACAACCCTCATTTTGAGAATTGGCTATTTTAATGCTTTGTTTTTCGATAAAACCTGGTGAAATATTATCAATTGAAAAAAGAGGAGTACTCATCAGTTATAAATAATATTTTTAATTATTGGAGTTATGATTTCATTACTTATTTGACCAGTTATTGACATTAAAATAGTTGAACCAACTGAAATATTATCAGGACTGCAAGCGCCACCACTGCTGCAAGTCCCTAGATATAATTCTCGACTGAAATTATTGTTTACTATTTCCGTCTTATTGATAGAACTGAAAATTCCCTTCTCGATGTCTTTATTTAAATAGGTGATTTCATAGTCTATTTTGTCATTTTGGGAGTCACCAAAATATTTTGAAATATTGTTAATTAAAACTAATATTTTATTATTACCTAAATTTTGGATGGTGGCTGACATCGATGCTGGTTGACCAATTATTGAGGCTATTAAATTAATACTGTTTGAAGTTCCAATGTTTGTGGCATTATCTTGTGAAAAATATGAGAGAGAAATAGTTTGGCCAATAGAAATTCCCTCTGAATTTAGAGTGAATGGATTTGTGTATTCTTTAATTCCTAAATCATTTATTTGATAAAAAGTTTGGCAAATTCCAGAAGTTGAGTCATAAGTGTTTAATATTATTGGAGCATCTAGATCGATTAGATTATCAGAATTAGTTATTTTAATTTCGTCAATTAGAATATAAGTTTTTAGGTCTTGATGGTTATGGATTTCGAAAGAAATTTCAGTATCTTGGCCTAGCCACTGATCTAGATTGTAGGTGAATTGTTGCCAACCTGAATCGTATTCTATTAGACCAGTATTATTGCCTATTTTAAGGACATTAGTGTCTGAAATGTTTAGTTCGAACCAATCAAAATCACTGATGTCATTGCTGACAAATTGATACCAAAAAGACAGAGTTGTGGGTGTGTTTGGAACTGAAACTGTTTGAGAAAATTTGTCGACAGCATCCCCTGTTGGCTCACTTGTTTGCCAACCAATTACAATCGGGCTGTTAATTGCTGGTGGATTATATTCACCTAGAGATAGAAAAGTGAATGGATTTTCAGTGTCAATTAAAACTTGATAAGTCCCTAAATCTAGATCTGTTTTATTTTCATGATTTTTATTTTTATCGTAGGCAATTGTGTAGAACTGATAGATTCCATCTTTGTCACTTTGAAAATTAAAGTAACCAGAATTTGATTTGAAAGAATTTAGATTTGGACATTCAAAAACGGGATTTAAATTGAAAGAATAGCAAAGTTGGACATAATCTAGATTTTGATCATTTTCAGTTTGATAGTTAATTTGAATTAATTTTTCTTTTGAAACAGAGTCTGAATTAATTATGTTTGAATTTGAAATTATTGATTCAAAAGAACTAAAACTATTATCAGAAATTTGTTTTTGATCAATAAAATAGGATTTTGTCGGAGTTATTTTTTGAGTAAAATTGATTAAATAACCTAGATATGGAATTGAGAAAAGTTTTTTACCGATGATTTTATCTTGATTAATTTCTTTAAAATCAGCAACATTATTGGCATCACCTTTGGTGGTGAAAATATTTTTATTGTCGATGTTTTTTATTTCAATAATTCGATGAGTAGTTGAAATTTTTTGGTTATTATTGAAAGTGATGATGTCATTTTTTTGATAGTTTGGTTCGGCTCTGACAAAAATAAGACTGCCAGTTTTGATTGTTGGTTCCATTGAACCAGAAAGAACAATAAAGAGTTTTATATTTTTTCTGAAAATAATTGCGGATAAAGCCATGGAAATGACGATACCCGCAACTATTAGATTTCTTTTGATCATTTTTTTTATTCATTAAAACCCGGGTTGTCTGTTTGAGTGGCTCTGACGGCTAGATTGAAATTAAATGTTCCACCTTGGGCAGTGTTATCAGCACTGGTTGGAAGATATGGACGAATTAAAATATCTTGGCCTGGATTGTTAGCTAGAATAGTGCCAGTTATTGAAGAATCATTTACTAAATCTTCCATCTTTTTATCATTAACCCAGTTGTTATTACCAATTTTGTAGGCAATCATCATTGATTGGTATAAAGCTTCGTTGTTCTCACCATCTGGGATGTTAGTATTAAAAGCAGCTTGATATTTTAAATCTAGACTTCCAGAATTATTGATTCTGAAAGTTTTAACTAAAGGATTGGATCCAGTGTTCCAACCAGGGGCAATGTTTTCAACATTCCAAGCTGATGAAGTGTATTCTTGGTTATTTTCATCACTTATAGAAAGACTTATGGTTCCTGAAGAAAAACTATTATCATCGTTGCTGGTTGAACTGGTGAAATAAGCTTTGGTGACTCCGATGCTTACTAGGGTAACGAAAGTAATGATTAAAAAGCCAACTAAAATTTTCTTTTTCATGTTTGTTTTAAAAAATAATTAAATAGCTGACTATTTGTCAAGCTATTTGTTATTTATATCACAAAATTATGAACAGAAAATGAACTTTAAAAAAGAGATGTCTTATTTATTTTTTTCTATAAAAGAAAGATATTGCTTAAGTACTGGGAATTGAAGTGGGAATATTGTCTCAGGTTTTTTTTGAATTAAATGTTTTAATTCATTGATTGAAATCCAACGAGGATCTTTTGCTTCATTTTTTTGCATTTTTATTTTACCAGTTACTCCACAACGAAAAACGAAACCAACCCAAGGCAAACCTCCATTAGTTTCTAATGATTGTTGACAAATAAAAGGAGAAAAAATGTGATTTTTGTCATGAATAACATTTTCACTAATTTCACTCCTAAAATCATTAACTATATTAGTTATTATCAAACCTGTTTCTTCTTTTACTTCTCGACTAATTGCTTCATAAATATTTTCATATGGTTCTACTCCACCTGCAGGTATTTCAATCATGCCAGTATAATTTGGACTAGTCTTTGGTTTCCAACGAGTTTGAATAAAAATATGAAGTTCGCTATTTATATTTCTTTCTAGAATAGCTGAAACCACTACATAATTTTTTATATTCTTCATGACTTATATGCAATTAAACGAACAAATTTTGTTAAATTTCCACCAGAAGATTCATTTTTCTCTTCTAAAGATTTAATCTGCCAATTAAACATATCACACATGTTTAATATAAAACTTTTAGTCCAAACTCGGCGAATATGACCATTTTCGAAATGGTCAATTATTAAATTTTGATCAAGAGGAACCCCTCTTTTAATTTTATGATCATCATTACCCTTGCCTTCAATTAATATAACTCCACGACTAACAATTTTTTTATCTATTTCTTTAGCAATGGATATCATTTTTTCATCATTTATATGTAAAGCTGATCTGCTATAGAAACCATGTAAAGGGCAGTCTCCCGTCTCTGGTAATTTACCAGTATTAATGTCATGTAAAATTGGTCTCAACAGATCTCTGACCCCTTGTTCTTGAGCGATACTATCTAATTGGTCTAATGCCACTTGGGAAAAATCAACACAAAAAATAGTGTGCCCTAAAGAAGCCCAATACCGAGCATCTCTTCCGTTAGCACATCCTATTTCTAGAATGTTAGAAGGGTTCACACTTAAATAATTAGTAAATAATATAGCTGTATCGTTAGGCACGTCTCTTAATGAAGTTGCTTCTGGCCCCACTCTCCCCCGATGCATATGTTGTTTGTCCCATAAATCCATTTGGTTAGGAATCATTCCATTAGAAAGTTTTTCTATCATTATTTTATTACTCTTAATTTAAGTGCTAAAACGCCATTTTCTTTGGCTCTTTCAGGATAAGTTGGAATATTATTATATACATCAACTGCTTGGTTGAGTGATTTAGCATCGGGAATCATAGTAGAATAATCCTCATTTTCAAGCATTTCTTTAAAACTTTTATATCTATTAATTTCACTAATTTCACATATGACACTAATGTATGGATTACTATCATTGAAAAATTTTATTTTATCACCTGGGTTAAGACGTTTAAAAAAACTTGAATCGACTCTCCCTTCTTTAGTTTTTTCTCCTGAATTAATAAGATTAAGATATTTTCTTTTCATAGACAATTCTGGAATTCTTCTTTGGTTTTCGTGTCTAATCCCTGTTTCTTTACTCATTGTTATTTAAAACTTTTATATTTATTCCAACAACTCCAAAAGTTTGTTCTTCTTCTTTACTATAAAATTTATAATAAACGTCGATAGCACTTTTTAAGTTTTTAGAATTAGGTATAACATTTTTAACACCCTCTGTGATTAACATATTTTTAAAGTTAGGATATTTTGTGACTTTAATTATTTCAACTTCAATATTATTGATTTTAATTAAATCACCTGGTTTTAAATTAAGATATTTATCTTTCCCCAATCTCCCTTCTATTTTTTTTTGACCTGTTTTAATAAAGGTTAAATATGGTTCTTGTACATCTAATTCTAGTTTGTATTTATTATCTAACATAGTTTGTTAAATGTTTATATCTAATGGTACTAAATCATGACCTGGTTTGTATGGTGATTCAATAACCCCTCTTCTAGAAAAACCTATACTTTCTAGAAACTCGATTTGATCAACATCTGAAACATGAACAAATGTATAAAATTTATGATTATTATTATTTTTTGCAAATATCTTGGCATTTTCAATCATATTTTTTTGAGCCTGACTATTACCGTAAAGTGGGTATAATTTTACTGGACCACCTCTTTTAGGGGTAAAAGTCATCATTCCTTTACCACCATCTTCATCTTTGGCTATAAAAATAATTTTACCTTTGTTTTGAAAAGATAATTCTCTTTCAGTCCCAGCAATCATGCCTTGGACAAAATCATTGCCTAAGTCATCATGCCATTGTTGGTAAACTTCATTAATTTTAAGAATAAAATCTAGATATTCATTATGAGCAATATCTATCTTCAAATCTCCTATAACTTCATTTTTATTTAAAACAGATTGAACTTTACCATTAACTTCTATTAAGTTTGTTAAATGTTTACCCCAAATAAGTTCAATACTCCCTTTTTTATATTGATCTGGGAATTCTGCTTCAATTTTATAGCCTGCTTTTTCAAATAAATGGTTAATATGTCCGTTAAGGTGAGAAGTTGTAGCATAAAGTTTTCTTGTATCACTAGCAGTTGCAATTTCTTCAGCTACGTTTATTAGACTTGATCCAACCCCTTGTCCTCTAACTTCTGAATTAACTATTACTGGCCCAATTTTAGTTGATCCACCCCTTTTGCAATTTAAACAAATCATTCCTGCTGGTTCATTATCAACTTCACAAACAAACATAAATTTGTTTTTAGTAAAAAAACCTGCTTTGTCAGCCTTTTCTGCTCCGATTAATTGATCCAATAATTTATTATTTTCATCATGGCCGTCATAAAATTTACTCAAGTCTTTCATCCATATAGATAATGACTGGTAATCGCTATCTCTATAAGATCTAATTCTGCTATCTGTTATAACTTTGGTTAACTCGGTTGGAACAGAGTCAGAAAATCTTTGAGATTCTGGTATATAGTTTTGAAGTCTTTCTCCCATATTAAGTGAGTATTTTATCACTATTAAAAAAAAATACAAATTATAGATCTTTTACTTAAAAAGCTTTTTGAAGAAATCTAGTTTTAATAAATTCTTTATGATTATTAAACCGATGAAAATTCCGATAAGATCGATCAGAGTGTCGCGGAAACGACTAGTTCGGCCAGGGATGAATCTTTGATGGATTTCGTCGCTTATGGCATATAAATAGGCTGTAATGATGACATATTTATATTTTTTGTAGGCCCAAAAAAGTAATATTGCTAGAGTTGCATACTCAATTAAATGAAAGCTTTTAAGAATTAGAAAACGATCAGTAGCATTGGTGCCAATGCCAGTTGTTTGTTGAGAAGAAAAATAAAAAATTACGGCCATCCAAAGAAGAGCTGGAATGAATTTAAAGATCTTTTTTGGTTGATTTTTTGACATGTTTAATTTTAGCAAGAATTAGCGGAGTTAAAAGTAGAATTCCTCCAGCGCCGATTAGAAGACTGGGAATCAAACTTTTTGGGTTTGATTTTGAGGCTGATTTTGTGGCTACCCCTAGAATTTGAGGTGTGACTGTCGGTTCTGTTGTTGGTTCTATCGTCGGCTCTGGGGAAAGGGTTGGAGTTTCTGATGTTGTGGCTGATGGGGTGGCTTGTTTAGATGGTAGATTATTGATTGTAGGTCGTAGAGTTGGGATTGATTTGATTGTTGTTGGAATAGGTGTGTTAGTGGGGGTTGGTGGATTAGTTGGTCTTAAAGTTGGGGTTGGAGTCGGAAGTAGAGACAGGATAGTGACAAAAGAACTGTCAAAAGTTGATGAATGTTTATCTGCTTGGGCAATTCTGATTTTAATATTATCAGTTCCAGTTGAAGTGTTGAGTCTGGCTTTAGCAGTGGCTGTGGCGATTTTTTCAGCTCCAATTGTTAATGTTTCACAATTTTCATAGTTACTGCCGCAACTAGTGTTTGGTTGAGTAGAAATGTCGGCATTGCCATCGCCAACAATTTTGTAATGATAGCTGGTGTTGATGTTAATTGTGTTGACATTAAAAGTTATAGAAAATTCGTCACCGGCGATTATGTCAGTTGGCAGAGGTTCAAAAATAGTGACAATTGGCGAAGCTGCAAAAGCTGGTTTGGTAAATAAAATAAAAAATATTATTGTTATAAATAACACAATATTATTTTACCAGATTATTATTTTAATTTGGAGATGGCGATGTCTAGCTTATTAATTGTTTTTTCTTTTCCTAGAGCTGGAAGACAATCAACAACTGGTGGAGTGAATTTGGATCCGCAAATTGCAACTCTTAGAACCATGAAAAACTCCCCCATGTTCCAATTATTTTCTTTAATTAAATCTAATAATCTTTCTTGGAGATTAGTAAAATCAGAAAATAAGTTTTTAGTTTTTGAAAGCATGTCTACCACTAATTCAGTGTTTAAAATTTGGTCTTTATATCCTAGAAGTAGAGACTTCTCATAATTAATATCTTCAAAAATAAATTTAGTTTGAGACTCAAGATCGGATAGTTTAACTATTCTTTCTTTTAGAACTGGAACTAAAGTTTTGATTTGTTCATCAGTTGCTTGTGGTAAAAATTTCTTAAATAAAAGAGCTAAATCTTGATCTGATTTTTGACGAAGATAATAACCATTAAAATAATCTAATTTTTTTCGATCAAAAGCTGGAGATTTTTTGTGAAGATGCTCAAGACTGAAAGCTTTAACAAATTCATTTAGAGTGAAAAATTCTTGATCGTCACCTGGATTCCAACCTAAAAGCATTAAAAAATTTAGAACAGCTTCTGGTAGATAGCCATCATCTAGAAAAGATTTGGCATGAGTGGCTCCAGATCTTTTGCTCATTTTTCCTTTACCATCTGGGTCTAGTAGAACAGTAAGATGGGCAAAGAGAGGGGCTTCCCAATTGAAATAACGATAGAGTAGAAGGTGTTTTGGAGTTGAAGTTAACCATTCTTCTCCTCTGAAAACATGAGATATTTTCATCAAGTGATCATCAACCACAGCGGCAAAATGATAGGTAGGAATTCCATTTGATTTAATTAAAACTTGGTCATCAATTTCATTGCTATTAAATTTTATTTTTCCCCGAATTATGTCTTCAAAAACAATTGTTTCATTTTTGGGAATTACCATTCTGATGGTGTATGGGACCTTATTGTCTAGATTTTTTTTGATTTCTTCTTTAGATAAATTTAGACAATGCTGATCATACTTTGGAACTTGTTTGGCAGCTTTTTGATTTTCTCTTAGCTCATCAAGTCTTTCTTGAGTGCAAAAACAATAATAGGCAAAACCTTTATCTAATAGTTCTTGAATATATTTTTTATAGATATCTAATCTTTCGGTTTGGACATATGGAGCATAAGGACCGCCAACCTCTGGACCTTCATCCCAATTCAAACCATAATCTTTGATTACTTCTAGTAGTCTTTTTTCAGAACCCTCAACATAGCGCTTTTGATCGGTATCTTCAATTCTTAAAATAAATTGGCCATTGTTTTGTTTTGCGAGGGCATAATCGTAAAGAATGGTTCTCAAAGTTCCAATATGGAGCTCACCAGTTGGGCTTGGAGCAATTCTAGTTCTGACACTTTTATTATCAATCATGGTTAATTTTAACATTTGTATGTAAAATATTAGTATGTCTTTGACACAAACAGCTTACATCAGTAGAAACATGATTAAATATGGTGGAATTGGATTGGTGGCCTTCGTGGTGATGTGGACAATGATTACTGGTGCTTACAAAGTATATAAAGCTAGTCATCCGACATATATTGCGCCAACTTTGAAATATGGAATACTACCTAAGGTTATTTTCCCAGAAAAAGAGTTTGCTAAAAAAGATTTTGCTTTTGAATTTCCAAACGATAGTGTGCCAAAATTTAAAGATCAAGAAAAAGTTTATGTGATTTATCGACCAAATAGTAGCTTCTTGGCTCTAGACCAAGATACAAAAACTGCGGCTCAATTGGGCTTTACTGCTAAGCCAAGCCAAATTAAAGAAGGTATTTATGAATTCAAAAATGAAGCTTTAAATCGAACTTTGACGATGAATGTTTTGGATGGGAGTTTCACAATGCAATATCCATACAAAGATGATGCTTTATTAGCCGAAGTTGGTAAGGTTCCAGCAAAAGACCAAGCAATTCAAACTGCTTCTGATTTTCTGAAATCAGCTGATAAATATGCGGCTGATATTGAAGCTGGAGATAAGAAAGTGAGTTTTTGGAAGTTTGATGCTGAAGGACTTAAAGCAGCTCCATCACAATCTGATGCAAACATAACTAGAGTTGATTTCTACAGAAAGAATTTTGATGACAAGGCAATCTTGTCTTCAGAAATTGATAAATCTTCAATTTCAGTTTTGTTGACTGGATCTGATGTTAATGAAAAAAAAGTGGTTGAAGTTAATTATAAGTATGCCAATGTTGATCGAGAATCTTTTTCAACTTATTACATTAAAACTGTTGATGAAGCGATGGAAGATTTGAAATCTGGTAATTATTGGGTGGCTAGTGATGTCGCTGCTAATAAAGTGATCATAAGAAAAGCGTATTTAGCTTATTTCGAGCCAGTGACTTTGACAAATTATATGCAACCAATTTTTGTGTTTGAAGGAGACAATGGTTTTGTATCTTACGTTCCGGCAACCAGTGATAAGTATATTCAGAAATAAAAAAAACTAGCCCAGAAAAAAAATAATAAATAAATAATAAGAGACAATCCTCTCACTTTTATTTTTTTATTTATTTTTCTAGGCTCCGTGCTAATTTTTGCTAATCGAAGCAACTATTCCAAAAAGTTTTCAACCCATTTAAAAATCTTTTGAAGATGTTTGTTTTGGCTGCTTTTTTTTTGGTTTGCTTTGTTTCAACTTGTTTCCCATCGTCTTGGTGTTTACAGATTTTGGATGCCTCGCTTAAGATAAATTTACCTGTACAACTTGAATAGAGTTGACATAGACATTCACCAATCCCCACTTTTGTACATCTAATTCTTACATTCCTTTTTTCTTGTGTCGCTTTCAGACACTCTAAACCTTCGACCATTATAAAGCCACTCCTTTTTGTTATTTCTTTCCAGACCTTTTGGTTATTATCCTTTTAACAGCGGACAAGTTTCTGCTGTTTCTGTCATAAAATAACCTCTTTCTGTGATTTGGTTAGGAATATCTAGATTTTGATGATATTTTTGATGTGGACATTCCTCGTTACTTTTGGAACACAAAATTGTCTTCATTCTTTTTTTTTGGGTTCCATTTGGACAATCTAAAACTATCTTTTTACCAAATAACATGGAAAACAACTCCTCTCATTTTTTTTATTTAAAGTGCAAATTCAATTAGCCCTGAATGTTAACAGTTGTGGTGGATAAGTCAAGCAATTTGATTTAATAGTTTTTCCAAGTTATGTTTCGTTTAGTCCAGTCGATTAGGGCGCGGGTGTCGGCAAAACGATCATTGCTTTGAGCAACAACACTGATTAGTTTATGTCCATTAATGTTGATTAAAGCCACAAAACAACCACCAGCTTCTGGAGTCCAACCAGTTTTAAGACCTTCGACTTCTGGGACAACGCCAATTAATTCATCTGTTGAAGTCAATTTATGTTGAATTTTATTGTCAATGTCAGAAACAGTGATTTCTTTATTTTTGACGACACTAGTGATTATTGGATTTTTAATGGCAATTCTGGCTAGCTCGGCCATGTCTTTTGGGGTGGTGTAATGATTTTCATTATGTAAACCATCGAAGTTAGTGAAATTAGTGTTATTAATATTATATTTTTTGGCGACTTGGTTCATTTCTTTAATAAACCCTTCGGCTCCATTAACATTGTGTTTGGCTAAATTGTAGGCGGCATCGTTGGCAGAATAGACCAAAAGTGCAGTCACTAGAGATTTAACTGTTATCTTTTCACCAACTTGTAATCCCATAACTTGACCTTCAGTGTATGGTTCCATTATTGTGATAGTTTCATCCAAAGGATAGACATTTAGGGCAGTTAAGGCAGTGACTAGTTTGGTAGTTGAAGCTGGAAATATTCTTCCATCTGGATTTTTGGCAATTAAAGTTTGGTTAGTTTCGGCATCAATTAGAATATAGTTATTTGATAAAAGAGCTGGATAATCAGCGGTCTTTATAACTGGACTTTGAGGATGTTGGAACTGGACTAAGCTTAAATTTTGAAAAAGATAGTTATTTTTTGGATAAATATCCCAAAAAGAAAAAGTTGGAAGCCAGAAAAGATTTAAAAAGGCAATAAAAAAAATGATTAAAAGATTGAAAAAATTATTTTTTAGAAACTTTAGCATCTTTTTTAATCTTAATAATCTTTTTACCAGAAACAGAGAGACGACTATCAACTCGTTCCATGTCACGAGGGAAAAGACTGGCTTGACGAACATTTTCTAGACCTAAAATGTTTTGAGTGATACGTTCAAGACCAATAGCAAAACCACCTTCTGGCGGCATACCATATTTGAAAGTTTGACCATATGGAATTTCAAAATCTAGGGGATCTTGACCTACGGATTTAATTTTGGCTTGTAATTCATCATAATCGTGGATTCTTTGACCACCACTTATCCATTCAACGCCACGACCAATTAAATCCATAGTCAGAGTTTCTTCTGGATTTTCTGGATTTGAGAATGAATACCAAGCTCGTTTTTTGGTGTAGAAATGGGTAATAAAAACAAGTTCGCTGCCATGTTCTTCAAGAGCCCAGCGACAAATTTCTCGCTCACCTTCTGGATCCATGTCTGGTTCATTTCGAATGTCACGACCAGTGCGTTTATAGATTAAATCCAGGGCATCTTTAAGTTTAATCATTGGAGTATTTTCAATAGTTTTTGGAATAGTTACTCCATATTCATCTAGAACGTCTTGATGTTTTTCAGAAACAGCCTTAAATATGGCTTTAACCACACTGTCGGCCATTTTGACAACATCTAGCCAAGAGTTAATGAAACCCATTTCGACGTCTAGTCCAATATATTCAGTTAAATGTCGAGTGGTGACTGATGGTTCAGCTCGATAAGCATGAGCAACAGTGAAGACTCTTTCAAAAATAGAAGTTAAAACTTGCTTATAAAGCTGAGGACTTTGAGCTAGATAGGCTTGATATCCAAAATAATCGACTGGGAAAACTTCAGAACCACCTTCAGTTGAACCGGCAACTATGGTTGGAATGAAAATTTCGGTGAAATCATTTTTAGTTAAATAATCACGGAAAGCTTCAACAATAGTGGCTTGAATTTTAAAAACATCTTGAACTTTTTTGTTGCGTAAAGAAAGAGCTCGGTTGTCTAACAAAACTGGCAGAGAAATGTTTAAATCTGGTTGGTGAAGATCAAAAGGTAATTCTTGAGCTTTACTTAAAATGTTTATAGATTCAGCTTCAAGCTCAATTTCCCCAGTTAAAATTTTGTCATTAAAATATTTTTCATCACGGGAACGAAGACTGCCGCCGATTTCGACGACTGATTCAATCTTTAAGGCGCCAAGATCGGCTCCACCAACAACTTGGATTATTCCAGAACGATCGCGAATGTCAGCGAAAGCTAATTTCCCATAGCTTCGGACGCTGTTGACCCAACCTTTAATTAAAACTTTTTCTCCAATTTTTTGGAGGCATTCTTTTGTTAGTGTTCTTTCCATAGTAGTATTTTAGCAAAAAAAATACCGAGGTTGACCTAGTTAACAAAGTTAACACCTCGGTTTTTGTTTTTTAAAATGAATTGTTTTTAATCACCTGGGTGATTTCACTCATCATTTTATCGAAAAATATCCTTTAACCCTGTATAGTCTTATCCCTGCAGGACCAATTTTGATTTTTTTGATTCCACTTATGTCTAATAATTCAGTCACTGTTTTAAAAGTAACTATATTAATATCTTTTATAGTAGGACTCGCAAAATCAATCGGGAAAGATAATTCTAATACTGTTGGATGACAAGGTACTCTTAAATTGCTTAAAAGCAGAGACCTTGGCGGATATGTTATTTCATAATAAGAAAAAATCGGTATTTCTCTTACTTTAATTGTTTTTAATCCATTCACTAACAACACTTCCTTCTTTTTTTAGATTTAATGTTCAATATATTTCTGGTCAAAGAAACGTATTGCTATTATTATAGGTTATTTATGCTCAAAAGTCAATATTATAGGAGTATTTCTTTTACCATTAGTTGGGGAGTGCTGGTGTTATTCCAAACATTGATGTCGAGGCGGGCGATGATGTCTACTTTGTCACCAACTTTGATTTGTTTGTCTAAATCCCCTTTTTTGAAGGCGATGGCATTGGTGTCATTAAACTTTAATTTCAAATGGTCTCCAGTTGAACCAACCACTCTTTTTTCAGAGACGGTGACTTTTTGAAATAAAAATAAAGGTTCAAAATTGTCGATTCCAAATGGTTCTAATTTTTTGATTATTTGACAATTTTTGAGAGTTACGGCTGACAATTCCATTTGAGCATCAACAATGATTGATGGTTTTAAATCGAGACCACTTAGTTTTTCATTGATAATTTTAGTAATTTCTTTTTTAAATTTAGCGATGTTTTCGGTCTTAATAGAGAAACCAGCGGCTCCGGCATGGCCACCTAGTTCGATGAGTAGATCGGAAGCTTGTCGAAGAGAATCAATGATGTTTAATTCTTTAATTGAGCGACAAGAACCTTTGGAAACTTCATCACCAATGCTGATGGCAATTGAAGGTAAATAATATTTTTCAGTCATTTTTCCAGCCAGAAGACCGATTATTCCCGGAATGTAGGACTTATCAGCAATAAAGACTAATTTGTCGGAGTTGTTGAAAATATTTTTCTCAGCAACTTCCAAACTGTCTTTTTGAAGAATTTGACGGTCTTTGTTGTGATCGTCTAGAACTTGGGCATATTTGGCGGCTTGGACCAGAGTTGGACTGCATAGAAGTCGCAGAGCATCGGTTGGGTTGGAAAGACGACCAACAGCGTTGATTCGAGGGCCAAGAATGTAGCCTAGATCATAAGCAGAAAGTGATTCTTGTTTAGAACCACTGACTTGCATTAATTTTTTCATGCCTGGAGAAGGGTTTAATCTTAATTCTTGGATGCCATGGACCACAATGCTGCGATTGATCCCAACTAGAGGCATACAGTCAGCAATGGCACCGAGAGCGGCCAATCCTAGATCAGCTTCAGAATCGAATTGAAGAGCTAGAAGCCAGGCTAGAGTACAACCAGAAAAGGCAGTTGAATGGACGCAGGCAAGACAATTTGGCAAAGATTCGGTTGGAAGGTGGTGATCGGTGATGATTACATCAACCCCAGTGTCGATGATTTTTTGGATTTCTTTGTTGGCGACAATGCCGTTATCGACAGTGATTAATAAAGAGAATTTAGTGGCTCTTTCCTCTTCAAACTTAAAAAATGATTTGGCTTTGATGCCGTAGCCGTCGTGTTCTCGATCGGGAATGAAAGGCATGACTTTTAGACCATTTTTTCTTAGAGATTTCCAAAGAACAGCAGTTGAAGTTATACCATCAACATCATAATCGCCGTATATTAGGACATTTTCTTGATTATCGATGGCTTGTTTAATTCGATTGACAGCCAAATCTAATTGTTTTTGGTTGACTCCAAAATCTTTGGCTTCAAGTTTTTTGGGATTGTTTGGTTTTAAAAATTCAGCTGTTTTGGATTTGGTGATGCCACGATTGGTTAATAATAATTCTAGAAAATCGGCTTCGATTATTCCCCTTTCAATGATTTTTTTTGATTTTAAAATGATTTGCAATTGATTCATGAGATAGATTTAATTTTACACTGATAGATTGACTTTTAGTATAGTTAGGAGTATTATAGGTTAGTTTGTTGCACTTTAACTCACAAAACTAAAAAATAGAAAGAAGGAGGAGTTGTTATGGAAAGAGATAGAAAGTTTGTAAAATCTGGGATGTTGTATTTGGTGTTGTTATTGATTTCTATAATAGCGATTATTATATTAATTAATTAATAAAAATTAAAAAGAAAAGAAGAAAGGAGGGGTTGACATGTATTGTCCTCCTAGCCCTATTCCATGGGTTACAATTGCTGTAATCGTTGTTGTAGTTATTGTAATAGTGTTTGCACTTTTGTTTATTACTCATGTAATTACTTTCTGAAAATATTCACTTGAAAAAGAGACAAAAAATCAAAAAAATAAGAGTTTGGTGGCCAAACTCTTCCCTTTTTTGGGTTTTTTGTTGTTAGTGTTTTTTTGGTTTTGTGGGTTTATTTTTTTATCCTCGAAATGTAGTAAAATTGGGCATGGAATTTAATATCCCTAATAAAGTAGAAAAATTAATCAAAAAGTTTGAAGAAAATGGCGCTGAAATTTATATTATCGGCGGAGCTGTTCGTGATTTGATTTTGGAGAGAAAGGTTAAAGATTGGGATTTCACCACCAATTTGACTCCAGAAGAGATGAGGAAAATATTTCCTAAAAATAGTTTTTGTAATAATGTCTTTGGAACTTTTAGTGTTCTTGATGGCGATGATATTTTTGAAATAACAACTTTTAGAACTGAACAAGGCTATTCTGACAAAAGACATCCTGATGAAGTTAAATGGGGAAAAAGTTTAGAAGAGGATTTGCAAAGAAGAGATTTCACTATTAATGCAATCGCCTTGGATAGTAAATTAAAAATAACTGATTTGTATGGTGGACAAGTTGATTTAAAAAATAGATTAATCAGAACTGTGGGAGATGCAGATGAAAGATTTGGTGAAGATGCTTTGAGAATGATGAGAGCGATTAGAATTGCTTCTCAATTAGGATTTTTAATTGAAGAGAAAACTTTTAAATCAATTCAAAAAAACGCTAAATTAATTAATAATGTGGCTGGGGAAAGGATTAGAGATGAACTTTTTAAAATATTAGTCTCGCCTATTCCATCAGCCGGAATTGAACTTTTGAGAGATTCTGGTCTTTTGGAACAAATTATTCCAGAATTATTAGATGGAGTTGGAATGGCTCAAAAAGGCCACCATATTGATGATGTTTGGAATCATAATTTAAAAACTTTGGATAATTGTGCGACTGAAAATCCAATTACAAAATTGGCTAGTTTATTACACGATGTAGGAAAACCTAGATCAATGTTTGGAGATGGAGAAGCTAGAACTTTTCATAATCACGAAATAATTGGATCAAGAATTGCGGTTGCTGTTGGTAAGAGATTAAGATTTTCTAATAAAGAATTAGACCAATTATTCAAATTAGTCAGATGGCATATGTTCACAACTGAGGCCACTCAAACAGACAAAGCGGTGCGAAGATTTATTCGAAACGTCACTTTAGATTATATTGACGAAATGATCGCTCTAAGACGGGCTGATAGACTTGGAAGTGGGGCTAAAGAAAGTAGTTGGAGATGGGAACTTTTTAAGGAAAGAATTGTGGAAGTGCAAAAACAACCATTTTGTATAAAGGACTTAAAAGTTAATGGTCAAGATGTGATGGAAATTTTGAAAATTAAACCAGGCCGAAAAGTTGGTGAAGTTTTGGAAGCTATATTTAAAGAGGTTGAAGAAAAACCAGAATTAAATGAGAGAGAGATTTTGTTGGAAAAAATTACTTCTTTTTGAGATATTTTTTGGCAAGTAGAACTAGAGGGATGGCAACACCGGTTGAGGAATAAGTTCCACAGATGACACCGATTAAGAGAGCGGTGGCAAACCATTTGGTAGTAGAACCACCTAACATAACTAGAGATAGTAACATCAAAATGATGGTCATAGAGTTATTGATAGATCTGGTTAAAGTTTCGGTCACAGCTTGATTGGCAAGATCAACCCAATCAAATTTAAAGTTTCGTCTTTTTAGTTCGCGCATTCTGTCAAAAGTGACAACTGTGTCATGGACTGAGGAAGCAAGAGTTGTAAGAAGAGCAGTTACAAAAAGAGCGTCTAGTTCGGCTCCAAAGAAATGACCGAGAATTGAAAAAGCCCCAATCAAAATTAATGAATCGTGGAACATGGCTAAAACAGCACCAGCCCCAAAAGTGAAATCTTTGAAACGAGTACCAATGAAAATTAGCAAAAATAGTGATGATAAAATTATGGCAGTGATGGTTTTTCTGAGTAATTCTTTTCCTAGGATTGGACCAAGAGTTTCAAATTTTAATTCTTTATAGTCTTTATCGATTTTGACCATAGAATCGTCAAGAATTTTCTTTTGGTCAGTTGAAATGTTGGCAAATTTTAGGGTGAAATTATTCTTTCCGTTTGAATCTATTGAAGAAAGAGTTATGTTATTTTGATTGAAAGCTTCGGCTATTTTCTCTTTTGATGGATTATTTGGCAAAACAAATTCCCAATTGGTTCCACCAGAAAAGTCGATTGAAGTTCTGAATCCCCATTTTACAATTGAAAAAACTGAAACGGCAATTAGAGTTAGAGAAATGATGTAGAAGATTTTTCGAAATTTCATTATGTTCATAGTTGGTTATCCTTTTTTGATGGTTTAGCTAGAACCCGAAGTAGATTTCGAGTGACAAAAACACCAGTGAAAATACTAATAAAAATTCCGAGAAGTAAAGTGACGGCAAAACCTCGAACCATTCCAGAAGTGTTTAGGAAAGTCCAATTGAAAGGGTTGAATAAAATTAGACCAGTGATGACTGTACACGCATTAGCATCTTTAATTGAGTCCCAAGCTCGACCAAAACCAAGTTCCATAGCAATGTTCCAAGGCTTACCTTTTCGAAGTTCTTCTTTCATACGTTCAAAAATTAGGATATTACTGTCAACGGCCATTCCGACTGAGAGAATGAAACCGACAATGCCTGGAAGAGTTAGAGTGACTGGAATCAGACGATAGAGACTTAGAGTGATTAGAGCATAGATTATTAAACCAAGATCAGCAATTAGACCTAATTTACCGTAGTTTCCGATCATAAAGAGAGAAACTAAAATTAGACCAACAATTCCGGCAAAAAGACCTTTATCGATTGAATCTTTCCCTAGAGTTGCCCCAATTTGGGTTTGATGAATTAATTTAATTGGCAGAGGAAGAGCACCAGCATTTAGTTGAGCTGAAAGTTCTTTGGCTGATTTTGAATCAAAAGAACCATTGATTACTGCCCTACCATCGGTAATTACTGTTTGAACTTTTGGAGAGGTGATTGGTTGTTCATCTAAAAATATGGCAATTCTTTTGTCTAGATAATCTTTGGTGGCTTTGGCAAATAATTTTGACCCTTCTGGATTAAATTCCAAAGCTACTTCTGGTTCACCATTATTAGAGTTAATTTCAACAGCAGCTCTGGTTAAATGAGAACCATTTATGCCAGTGTCAAAAGGAAAAGCATCTCTGTAACTAGCTGAATCAGTGGCGCTAGTCACTTTTGTATCTTCACCTTTGAAACTTAATTGAGCGGTTTGACCGATTAGACCGATAGCATCGTTGACATTTTCAATTCCTGGAAGATCAACTTTCAGACGATTGCTGTCCCCTTCTTTTGAAGATTGAACATTGGCTTCACTGACCCCAAAGAGATTGACTCTTCTTTCGATGTTTCCTTTTAGAGAATCTAGAGCTTGAGTTAAGTTTTCTTTTTTAGCCCCAGAAGTGTCAACCTCGAAAGTTAAACTGGAACCACCGGCTAAATCTAGTCCATATTTTAAATCAAGATTTTTTGTGAAAGAACCGATTTTTAATTCTGGTTTATAAAAAGTGTGTTCCCAATTTATTGGCCCTTGGTGAATTTTGACAGGCAAAATCTTTGGCATGTTGATAATCAAACAAACAAAAGTTAGTCCGATTATTGTCCAAAAAATATTAATAGTTTTTCTGCTATTTTTCATTAGTTTTAGTTTTTTTGAGCCATTAGTGAAAGTTGGCGAGGGTGACCAGAAAACACGTAGGTTATTGAAGCCTTACTTCTGTTTATTTTAGCTTGAACTAAATCCCCTTCTTTAATATTAAAATCTTTGATTGATTTTGAAGGAATAGTTATGGCTAAACTGTTCCCTGTTTTAATTACTTTTCTTGCTTTACTCATTACTACCTATTATAACAACAGGACAGTCGAGAAAGAAGTCAACAATAAATTGATCGCGTTTTTGCTTACGCATTTGGAATTCGTTCTTATCCATTATCATGTAATTTATTTCATGACCACGAATTTCTTCTTCTTGTTTTATATTATTTTCTACTTCTTTATAGGAAACATTGCCGACAATGATTAAATCAATGTCATCAGGGTTTTTCTTTTCACAAGTTATGAATTTATAACTGTAAATTAATAGCTTAATTTTGCCTATATCGTTGTTTTTGTCTTGGAGTTTAACTCCCAATCCACTAGTTTTATTAGCTAAGGCTAGAAGCTCGTGAAAGAGTTGGTTTTTTTGATTAGCCCAATAATAGAGTCTGTTACCTCGCCATTCTGATTCAACAATGTCAGCCTTTTTAAGATTATCAAGTTCACGTCTGACTGAATTGATTTCTTCATCTAGAAGTCTGACTAGTTGACGAACATAATAGATTTCTTTTGGTAAATAAAAGAGAGTATTTATTAATTTCAGTCTAGTTTGAGAAACAAAGAGATGTTTTAGACTAGATTGTGCCTTCATAATCAACTTTTGAACCTATAGGTAAAATTTCAACCCAGATGTTTCCTGGAACGAAATTGACTTCCTTACCACTAGCATCCTTGAATATAGTTCTGGAAGTTCTGGTAGATTTTGACCAAGTGATGTCACTTTTTTTGCCGTTTTGAAGGAGAGCACCATTGCCACTGCCGATTACATCGTAGAGATTGTGAGCATGTTCATCAACTGATCTGGTTTCTTTTGTGTATTGAATTACAATATTTTTAGCAGTGATGACTTTTTTAGTGTTGAAATCAATATGTTCTTTGCCACCATTGCTTCGGGCATAAACATTTGCAACTGAATCATATTTCCAAGAAACTGAATATTGTTTATATCCAGACCAAAAGTCTAGAGAAACAGTTGGAGCAGAGGTTGAAGCTTGATCTTTTTGAGTGAAAGTCCAAGCTTTATAAGCTTTATCCCAAGTATTCTTTTTAGCAACAGTCATGTTGGTTAAACCTCTGTTGGCAGCAATGTTGTAGAGTTCTTTAGTTGAACAATACATAGTGTGTTCTGTAGCTTTTTCACCATCAGTTCGATCTGGTTCACGACGACAAGCTTTATATGATAGTGCAAATTGACTTAAATCACCCCAAGTTCCTTGACTATTCCAACCATAATCAGCAATTTGTTCTATAGCTTGAGCTTTTTTATTGGTAGTACAAGGACTTTTTGAATCTGCTGCACTACAATTAGCACCACCGACATGATTATAAAGAGGATAATCAGAATATTCAGAAGCAAGATCTAGAAAGTAAGTTCTGGCTGAACGAACTGGACCGACATCATATTTGTTTTCAAAGCCAGCAACAATTCCACAATAGAAAACTCCCATAAAACGAGTTATTCCGCCTTCGGCAACAGCTTCATAAACAATGTCTGCTGATTGAAGACCAGATTGAGGCCTGGCATCTTCATGGTTTTCGATCATAACCATTAGAGGTCTTCTTTGAGACCAAATTTCTTTTTCTTCTTTAGTGTAAAGTTGGCCATTAATAGGACAAAGTTCAGTTTTTTTACCTGAAAAGCTTAAAACACCAGTTTCACTAGTTTGGACTTTAGAACTTTTGGACTTTGGAGAGATTGAACTGATTGAGACTGGGATTAGAGCATTAAAAAGGAAATATGAAATTCCAGAAAATAATAAAAATAAGCCTGAGTAAACAAAAATTTTTGTAGTTTTATTATTCATTTGTTTTTTAATTTTTAATAGTTTTTAATATCGCTGATTTTTCTTCTTTAGATAAAGTGATATTGTCACCTTGTCCACTTTTGATAGGTTTTGCATAAACCCTAGTGAAATCACGACTATGTAATGAAGTAATAATAGCACCAGAATTGTTAGTGTCCAAGATGCATAAAATGAAGCTCTGATCGCCTCCAACATCCTCAAATGGATTGAAGCGTGTTACAGTTAGCTTTAGATTGTTCTCTTTTGTGCCTAAAGTTGCTGGTTTATTTTTGTTGTTATTTCTTCTATAAACTAGGTAGGTTAGATAAGCAACCCAAATTAAGTTACAAATAATTAAAAGATAGATTAAAAAATTCATCGTTAAATTATTGTAACAAAAGTCTATGCTATACTGGCCATATAAAAATGAAAGAAGTAAATTTTATTAAAAAAGATTTAATTAAAAGCTTAATTTTAAGTATCGTTGCCGTTTTAGTGATTGTGGTTATATATTATTTTCAAACTCTATATTAATGTTAAAAATTATTAATTTTTTTTAAGGGGGTGAATTTTTCATGACAACCATTAAATTTTACAACGTAAAATCAAGAAAGACTGTTGAAATCGATGTAACTAAGGTCAAGAAAGTTACTCTTAAGAACGGACGACCAGCAGCTGAGACTATTGATCCAGAAACTGGAACAAAAATGTTCAAAATCCTTTCAGCAGCTGATGCAGCTTTGCTATAGGTGATATTAAAAACAAAATTTGTTTTTAACCTCCCGAAGCTTCGGGGGGTTTTTTTTGGTAAAATACATCAACCTTAAAGAAGTTGAAGGGTCTACCCCGATTTTTCGGGGAGGAAAGTCTGGACCACAAAAAGCACAGAAGTCCTTAGGGGCCAGGGCGTGAGCTTTGGGCAATGCTACAGAGACGAGCAAGCTAGCCACCTTCGCAAGAAGGCTACGGCGGCTGAAGTGAAACGAGCATCCTTCTGGTGGAAATCTCAAGATGAGGCGTTAATATCTAGCTTTTGAGAGCCTCAGGTAGAGAGAATAGATAGATGATCCTTAAACAAAATCCAGCTTATCAGTTTCTTTAGGGTTTTTTTAATGTCTTAAAAATGACTTCAGCTGTCATGTATATTGGGACGGCTATAATAGCACCAACAACTCCCCCTAGTTTAGCCCCAACCATAAGTAATAAGATTGTTATTACAGGACTGATGTTACAAGTTTCTTTCATTATTTTTGGGACAATCAAATTGTTCTCTAATTGTTGGACAATAGTTCCAACTAGAATTGTTAAAAGACCAATGGTTGGTGAAACTGTGAAACCAATTATTGAAGCTAAAATCACTGAGATAATTGGACCAATATTAGGGACTATTTCTAGTATCCCAGCAATTAATGCTAAGGCTACGGCATATTTTAAACCAAGAAGTGAATACCCAATGAATGAAAGAATCCCGATAATAATCATTAACAACACTTCAGCACTGACCCAGCTACCTAGTCTAATTTCTAGTTGATCAATAATTTTTTTGATTTTAGAACCGGTGTTTTGACCAAAATATTTAATACTATAATCACCCATATTTTTTCTTTCTAGGAGTAGATAGAAAGTGACCATTAAAATAACTATGGCAGAAAATAAGTTAGATAAAATGGCGAAAGCGGTGTTGGCAATTCCACCTGGAAGACTTTCTAGAATTTTAAATTGTGAAGATAAATCAGCAGTGGAAATCCCAAAGAAAGAGGCATTTTTGATTAAATCTGGTAGGGTTTTAGCTAGACCAGTTGTTTGTTCAATTAGAATTGGAATTATTCCAGCAAAAGAAAGAACAATTGCGATTAAAATTAATAAATAGATTAAGACTATACCTAAAATTCTAGGAACTTTAAATTTTTCTAAACGGACAACAGCTGGATTTATGGCTTGCATTAAAATAAAACAAACAAAAAACAAGACAATTACATCTTTGATTAACCAAAGTAGGCCAAGAGCAATTAGAAATAAAATAGTGAAAATGATGGTTTTTTGAGAAATTTCAATTTTATTTGTTTTCATGCTTTATTGTACCATTTTGACACTAAACTAGAAATTTTTGTATTGAAATTTTTTGAAGTAATGTCGAAAAAATAGGCTTTATTTTGATATCTGGATTTGAAATAAGTGCTTTGGCGTCTGGCATCACTGTGTTCGGCATATTGCCAAAGTTTTAGACAATCTTCTAAATTTTCTTTTTTATTAAAATAAGGTTTTAGACATTGATAGGCGCCAATTTGCATGCCTGGATCTGACCATTTATATCTTTTTAATAAATTTTTAATTTCATCAAAAAAACCAATGTCTATTCTTTTTTGAACTCGTTTATCAATGCGGTCATAGAGAAAATCGAGAGGGGCAGTGAGAGAAATGTGGAGAATATTTTGGTTCAATCCCTCTAAATCTCCCTTTGACAAGGGAGACTTAAAACTTAATTTTATTTCGATTTTGCGACCGAGGCGGTAGTGGTTGTTGATGTCAGAGTTATTTAATTTAGAAAAATTAGTTGGATCTAAAAGTTTATAGATAGTTTGGAGATTTTTGACTGATAATCTTTTTAAAATAAATCTTAAAAATTTGTTTGGTTTAATTGAAAAAGTGTCATAGTTTGGATTGATTAAAGAATCAAGATAAAAGCCACTGCAACCGACTAAAACTGGTAATTTGTTTTGGGATTGAAGCTTTTTGATGGCTTCTAGTCCATCTTTTTGGAATTGAGCTACAGAATATTTTTGGTCTGGAGTGATGATGTCGACTAGATGAATTGGAGTTTCATCTGGTTGATCTTTGCCGGTGCCAATATCAAGACCTTTATAAATCTGACAAGAATCGGTGGAAACTAGTTCGCCTTTATATTTTTTTGCCAATTTTACGGCTAAATCGGTTTTGCCGGTGGCAGTTGGACCAGAAATAATTAAAATTTTGTTAAGCATTGATTCTGAATTCGACAACATCGTCAGGGCGCATGATGTAATCACGACCTTCGTGTCGAAGTTTGCCGGCTTCTTTGGCCCCTAATAAACCTTTATGTTCGATGAAATCTTGATAAGAAACAACCTCGGCCATGATGAAACCTTTTTCAAAATCAGTGTGGATTGCTGAGGCAGCTTTTGGAGCGGTGTCACCTTTGTAGATTGTCCAGGCTCTGGCTTCTTTAACTCCAGCGGTATAGTAGGATTGGAGACCAAGAGTTTCGTAAGCTTTTTGAATGACTCTTTCTAGACCTGACTTCTCTACTCCTAATTCCTTTAAATAGGCTAATTTTTCTTCTTTATCTAGTTCAGAAAGTTCAAATTCAATTTTGGCACAAACCGGAACGACAGATTCCCAGTTGGTAATGTTTAATTTCCAATTTTCAATGTTTTGATAGGTATCTTCATCGACATTAGCGACTATGAAATAAGGCTTGGCAGTTAATAAGAAAAATTCTTTGATTAAATCTTTTTCCTCATCATCTAGAGAAATGTTGACGGCTAAATGACCTTGTTCTAGTTCTGATTTAAGTTTTTGAGCAAAAATAAATTTCTTAGTTTTGCTTTCTTTTGGATTATTTTTGTTAGTGCTTATATATTTATCAACACTATCGAGGTCTTTGATGATTAATTCGGTGCAAATGACCTCAAAATCGCCTTGTGGGTCAACAGAACCTTCTTTAATGATGTTGTTATCAGAAAAATTGCGGACTACGTGACAGATGGCATCACAGTCGCGAATGTTGGTTAAAAATTTGTTGCCTAGACCTTCACCTTGAGAAGCACCTTTGACTAGACCAGCAATGTCAACAAATTCGACAATGGCTGGAACTATTTTGGTAGTTTTAACAATTTCGGCCAGAACTGGCAATTTATCATCAGGAACTTCAACTACACCAACATTTGGATCGATAGTGCAAAAAGGATAGTTGCTGGCATCAGCAACTTGTTTACCAAGAAGAGCATTAAAAAGAGTTGATTTGCCAACATTAGGAAGACCGACAATCCCGATTGATAGTTTCATGGGTGTATTTTACCAAGTAATCGTGGCTATGTCAGTTTATTTATTTAATCTGGCGAGGTCGCGCCAGCCGATGTCGGTGCGGAAATGGAGGTTATTACCATCAATGTCTATTAGAGCTAAATTTTTGTACACTTTTTTTCGAGCTTCAATAATATCTTTGCCTTGGGCCATTAAATAGAAAACACGACCACCATTAGCAAAGAATTTATTATCTTTAACTTTGATTCCAGCTCCATATAATTTAACTTCTTTCGAATTTGACATTTTTTCTAGGCCAAAAATTTGTTTACCTTTTACTTCTTCGTAGGAAGATGGATAACCTTTGGAAGTTCCAGCCACAACCACTCTGACTTTTTTATCAATTATTAATTTTAATTTATTGATTCTCCCTTTCAAAATGGCTCTGTTTATTTTTATAAAATCGGTTTTGATGCTAGGAATTATGACTTGAGCTTCTGGATCACCCCAACGAGCATTAAATTCGATGATAAAAACTTTTTTGCCAACTACCATCCCACCAAGATATAAAATCCCCTTATATGGTCTTTTTTCTTTGGCTAAACCATTAATAGTTTTTTTAAAAATCACTTCAACTTGAGATTCAATGTCTTTACTGACAATTAGAGGATTACTGACACAACCCATGCCGCCAGTATTTGGCCCCTGGTCTGAATCATTAACTCGTTTATGGTCTTGAGCATAACCTAAGATTTGGAAATTTTTACCATCAACAACAGCAAAAGCAGAGAACTCTTCACCAATTAACCAATCTTCTAAAAGATAGGTCTCACCACTGTTTCCAAAATTAGCCATTTTTTTGATAGCTTCTTTGGCTTCTTGATTATTATTAGCTGGGATTACTCCTTTACCTTCGGCTAAACCAGAAGCTTTTATAAACCAAGCTTGATCATTTTTTTTATCTAAAAATTTGAAACCTTCTTCTTTATTATTAAAAACTTTGTAGAAAGGAGACGGAATTTTATATTTTTCCATGAAATCACGAGACCAAGATTTGTCCCATTCTATTTGTCCAGCATCTTTAGTTGGGCCAATAGCTTGGATGTTATTTTTAATTAATTCATCAACTAGAGCCACCGCAATGGCATTATCTTGAGCAACATCAACTAAGTCTATTTTTTCTTGAAGACAAATTTGAATTATGTCTTGGACGTCAGTACTTTTAAATTCTGGATATGTTTTTACTGGTTTTTTAGTGTTAATAGACATTAAATCATTGCCTGGAAGAGCAAAAATGTTTTTCACGAATTTACTTTGAGAATATTTTTCAACTAAAACTGAACCGCGACCACCACCATCAATTATCAAAACATTTAATTTCTTTTTAGGATTATTCATATCTAAGAGCGTTAAGAGCAGAAATTTTGGTAGCTCGTCGAGCTGGATATATTCCAGTGACTATACCAACAATTAAGGAAAGGCCAATTATGATTAAGATGAAAAATGGTGGGACATAGGAAATGTCGATTGGACCAACACCTTTGAAAAGAGCAAAAGCGGTTAGAATTAGACCGATTAATTTCCCAAGAAGAGAACCTAGAACAATCCCTAGAACTCCTCCAGATAGACCAATAATCATTGATTCAGTTAAAAATAGTTCTTGGACTTCAGATGATTTCATTCCCATAGCTTTCATAAGACCGACTTCTCGAGTTCTTTCTAGAAGAGAAACAGTTAAGGTGTTAAACATTCCTAGAGCAGCAACTGTTAGGGCTAAAAAGCCTAATAAGGCAAGAATAGTTCTGGCAGTAGCAAAAAGACTATTAATTTGGGCGACAGTGTCGGCAACTGATCGAGTCACATAACCCATGGCTTCAATCTGACGTCTAGTTTTGTCTAGATTAGTTTGGTTATTAACCACTAATTTAATTTGAGAATAATTAGAAACACCTAAAGTTTTTAGATCGACAAAAGGAATATAAAAGACTGGAGTTTTATCATCAGGAATTACTCCAATAATAGTGTATTCAGTTGGAATAGATTCAATTTTTTGGGTTCGATCTTCTAATAAATCACCAACAACGACAAAGGAAGTAGTGAATTTTTTACCCACAGCTTCATTTTCTTTAATACCTAGAACACTAAGGGCAGCTCTGTTAATCACTGCTTCTTTTTTAGCCGATTCACCAAGAGCGACTATCTTTGTATTTTCAGAAACAGCTACCCCAGATTCTGAAGCAATTTCGACTAGAGAAAGTGAGGCTGAGGCTGAATTTGTGGCTAATGAAGTTTTGGCATCAGTCGAAACACCTAGAACATTTGATTCTTTAATTTTGGCTTCAACAGTGACATTTGATTCGGCTAAATAGCCAGTTTTCTGAACTTGCTTCCCATCGGTATCTTGGTCAAGGATATATTCATTATCTTTCTTTTGCCAAATTAGAGCTGGAGTTTTAATCCATTTCCCAAGATTTTTACCATTTTGATCTTGAATGGCTTCTCCAACTTTAGAATCTGAGACATAAGATGCTCCCCAAACTTCCATACCTTGATTTTTACCCTCGCTTCTTTGGGTGTAACCTAATAATTTTGATTTTGCATCTGGACTTTCTCTGACTCTGACCCAATCACCTGGTTTAATATTAAATTCTAGATTTCCAATTTCAGTGCCAATTGTGGCTGTGTTTTCAGTGGAAACTCCAGCAACTTCTCCTTTTGATACTTGAGCAGCTAATTGGTTACTCTCAAAAATTTTTCCATAGATTGGTTTGACAGCTGATTGTTTAAGATAATCAGTGGTTACTCCATAAACAGCCATGTCTGAAACTGAGTTTTTGTAGTTAACTCGACCAACAACAGAGATAAGAGGTAGACTTAGTTCAACATTACTAATCCCCTTGAAGTCAGAGAGTGTTTTATCATTAATTTTAAGTTTTCCACCAGTTTGAGGCGTGACGTCGGTTTGGCGCATTTCTTCAAGTCTGGCAACCCGAGTTATGACTAGTTGTTGAATACCATAACCAAGTGAAACTAAAAAGACGATAGCAGCAATTCCAATAGTCATTCCTCCAATTGTGACCATAGTTCTGGTTTTTTTTGACTTTAAATTACGAAGTGAAATTTCAATTAAATCAGTTCTAGAAATTGTGTCATCTTGTTTTCCATTTAAAAATGAATTTACTTTTAAATGACAACTTATTACTCCAGAAACATTTTTTTTAGGACAGGCAAATTTTATTATTTGGAATATAAAATAGACTACTAAAACAGCTAAAAAGATAGCTCCTTCTTTTATTTTCTTAAAATAGTTTATTTTTTGTTTATTTTTCATTTTGATCAACTTTCTTACATTTTATTTTTTTAATTGTTTCTTGACTAGTGTTTAACTCGACAACTTGGCCATTGAGCATTCTGACTGTGCTTTTAGCATATTTCAAATATTCCAAATCGTGAGTAACCATAATTATAGTTTTACCTTCATTATTACTTAAATCAGTCAAAAGAGACATCAATTCTTGGCCTGATTCGAAATCTAGATTTCCGGTTGGTTCATCAGCAATAATCACTTCTGGATTGGTGACTAGAGCTCGAGCCAGAGCCACTTTTTGTTGTTGACCAGAGGAAAGTTCTGAAGGTGAATAATTTGCCCAAGCTAACATTTCCATAGTCTTAAGAGCATTTTTAGCCATTTCTTCTCTTTTTAATTTATCCATGCCTAAAAGTGATAGTGGGAAAATTATATTTTCGAGAACGGTTAGAGATTTAATCCAGTTAGCCTGTTGATAGACCATACCAATATGATTTTTTCTGAAGTCAGTTCTATCGTCTTCAATTCGGTCTTCTCCATATGAATCTTTGTAGAGATCTTTTCCTAGAAAAATAATAGTACCTTTGGTTGGAGCTTCTAGACCTAGAATAGTGTGGAGAAGAGTCGATTTGCCACAACCTGATGGCCCGTAGATAACTAGGAAATCACCTTTCTTTACATTAAAACTGATGTCTTTTAGAACTGGAACATCTTGAGTTCCAACCCGAAAAGTTTTAAAAATATTTTTAATTTGAACAATTGATTCAATCATAGTTTTAATTATTTATTAAATCCTCCTAAGAAACCAAATACTTGGCCTAGATTGGAAACAACTAAGTTTAGAGCATTATCAGTGGCTTTTGGAGTGATAGTGACAGTGTCAATTGATTTACCAGTGTTATTGGCTTTATCTCTGGAAATTGCTTTCAAGTGATAGACTTTTGAAGCTGTTAGACCAGAAATAATGACTAGATGGTTGTAGGTAAGTTTTGCATCTTCTTGAGTTTTTTGAGAATAAGTGGCACCAGTTCCCTCACTAAATTCAACTTGAGAAGTGGCTGGTTCATCAGTGTTCCAAGAAACGATTAATTGAGCTGTTGATTCTTGAGCAGCACCAGAAACTGTTGGAACATTTTGACCTTCAACTAGTAGACTAGAAATTTGTGGTGGTCTGGTGTCGGTGGCAGTGGTGAAATGATGATTATCAGAAACTGCTTCATTGCCAATTTTGTCACGACCTTTAACAACTAAAATGTAGTTAGTTTCAGGAGTGAAGCCTCGAAGAATCATTTTGTGTTGGCCTTTGATTGATTGGATACTGACTTCATCTCGAGATTGTTCTGGCTTACCTTCTGGATAATAAGTGACAATTGAAGAAATTTCGGTGTTAGTGTTCCAAGTGACTAAAATTGTAGATTGAGAAGTTCCAGCTACTTCTTGGAGTTGAACGCTAGAAATTTTTGGTCTTGGAATAGTGGTGAAATCTAGAACTGTGCCTTCATATTCACTAGATTCACTGTCAAAAGCATTTATTTTGTAATAATATTTTGTGCCATCGAGTAAACCAATTAAGTTGACTGTATAAGTAGCTTCAGAAGTTGAAGTATGAATTTCTAGGGCTCCGCCAAAAGCGGTGCTGGTGCCATAATAAACCTTGACTTTACTAGCTCCAGTTGAAGTGAACTGGACTAAAGCTGAACTTAGATTAACATTTTTGACTAAAACATCTTTAACTGTTGGAGCAGCGGCAGTGGTGAAAGATTTTTCATCACTGGTTCCTGTGTTTCCGTCTTCATCTGTCCACTTGGCCCGATAATAATAAGTGGTTCCTGGAGAAAGACCGGTAAGATTAATGGAATGACTGGAAACTTGAGTTGGATTACTTGGTTCTTCGGTATTATAACTGCCAGATTTAGTTCCAAAAGCAATTTTAGAATCGGCTTTTCGGTCAGTAGACCAATTGACAGTAGCTTTTTTGGTAGTTACTGAAGAAGTAGTTGGTTGGGAATCAATAATTGGAGAAGTAGTCCATTTACCAGTTGGAGTAATAGAAACAGCATTAGTACCAGAAGAGACCGCATTGGCACCATCTTTGGTATAGACTTTGTAATAATATTTGCTTGAAGCTGGAGTATTATCGACATAGGAAAGGCCAGTAGAAGAACCAACTTGAGCAAAATTAACACCATCGGTTGATCGATAGACTTGATAAATTAAATTGCCAGCACCTTGATAGATTGGAGCGGTCCAAGTAAGAGTAATATTCCATTGAGATTGAGATTTGATTGAAGAATCAGAAGAAACTAAATTGCTGACATTGTCGGGAGTATTGGAATCTAGAACAAAAGTACCACTAGTGTAATTTGATGGTGAATAATTGTTGGCACTATCGACTGCAACAACATAGACAGTATTAGTACCTTTGTTGACATTTGGAAGACTTTTGACAGCAACTGTGGTTGCAGTGCCATTGTTGATATAGGTTGAAATATTACCCTGTAGAGTGGCTAAAGTTGATGGTGGTGGAGTGTTTAACATATAGTAATAATTAGTGACACTTTGACCATTAGTAGCAGTGGCACTTGGCCAAGACAGAGCAAAAGAATTAGTTGTAGAAGTATTAGGATTGATAGTGACACTATTATTTTGGTTGAAAGCAGGAGCCGCACCACCAAAAGCAATATTACCAGTGCGAATAGTAGCATCGGTAGAAAAATTGCCGGCTTTATCGACAGTTCTGAAGTAAATAACATTGTTTCCGGAAACAATAGCATCTTTACCTTCAACTAGGCTATAACTAGAAGTGCCACTAGGAATATATTTTAGGCCACCTAATTCTGGAGCCGTAGTGCTTCCTTGCCATTTATCAGCATCATTAGTATTTATTTGGTATTGCCAACCCAAAATTCCACTGCCACTATCTGATGAAGATACACTACTACCAACACTGATTGGCCAAGAAAAACTCATATCAACGACATTGGAAAAATTGCCAGAAGCTGGAGAAATATAAGAGACATTTCTAGGTTTAGTAGAGTCATATTTGAACTCAAAATAAGTTGAAGTAGGGAAAACATTGTTTACATTATCAATAGCTTTAATGTTTAAATAATAAGTTTCTTCAGAATCAAGTAATGCCGAGGCTAAATAGCCAGCGGTATTTAAATTTAGAGAATTTGAAGGAACAATAAATTGACAAATATTATCAGAAATAGGGACTGGAGAAGTGCCTAGTTTGCCTTTTGAAGAAACTGGATCGACACCACCGGTGGTAGTGGATAAAGATAGACAGTAGCCCTTTATTCCTGAAGCACTTGGATCATCATCTGTGGCAGCTGTCCAAGTAAAAGATGGATTTGTGTTAGCCCAAGTTAAGCCGATTGAAGAATTCATTATTACACTTGAAGCATTAGTCACTGGAGCAAGATTATCAATTTTAAAACCATAATTAATGGAACTAAGAGTTGGAACATTGGTGCCATCATAAGTCATAATGATTTTGACAGCAATTTTTTTGTTGGTGACAGGGAAAGTGCTGATATGAGTATTTATATCTCCGGCAGTATTAGTCATAGTGAGATTGGTGGCGTTGGACCAAGTGGAACTGGAGACATTCCAATATTGCCAAGTATTACTACTTTCACAAATAGAAGCATCGGTTGAACAAAGTTGATAAGTAATTGGAGAAGTGGCAAAAGTAGTGCCAACTGCACTAAAAGAGCTCCATTCCATAATTTGACGATTATAAAAAGAAGTGGTGGTGTAGATAGGAGAAATAATAGGAATTAAACTAAAATTATCAGAAAAGACTGTTTTGCCGGCTTTGGTTAGAAGACCAAATTCTTGTGAGCCACTGGCCGCAGTGACGGTGGCGGAAAGTTTCCACCAACCTGAACCTGAATTAGTGTAGGTAGTAGTAATTCCAACTCCATTATATTCTAGTTGAGCAATAGAAGCATTGACTGTGCCACCAATACCACCAGCAGTATTATTATAAACATAGGCGGAAAAGTCGTAAGTAGAATTGGTAGTAAGATTGGCCATTGTCTGATAAATCTTAGAATCTGATCCAGGATTAGCAATAATTTTTGCAGCTCCACTTGCTCCTAAACCAACATTTGATACTTGTGATAAAACATTACCAGAAATGGCACAACGAAAACCAATTCCAGGATATAAATAAGAAGAACTAGAACTTAAACTTAAACTATAAATACCAGCATCTAAAGAGTCAAGATAAATACCTCCACGCATAAAAACATTACCCAAAGCACCACCAGTGAAAGACCCCATTCCCTGGGCTTTAAGATATGAAGAGCTTGATGGCCCATAAAGATCTCTAGCTCCAGAAGCAAGGCTAGAAGAATTCCACTCTAAAATACTACTAGGGCCTATAGTTGTGCCTGTTTGAGTATTATTAATCCACTCTCCAACATTTCCCGCCATATCCCAAATTGATTCATTATTTGATAATTTTAAAACTCTGACTTGACTTCCCCTAGTTCCAGAAGTATTTTGAGCTGTGTTATAAGGACAAGGAGATGGATTGTCTGAAGAACCAGTGTTAGTGTAAGCACAACGATAATTACCTGTATCATTAGTCGATGCATTGTAAATATAATGAGAGTAACTTGTATCAATGTTATTATTACCGGCATATAAATAACCAGAACCAACAGCGCCTAGAGACCAATTGGTGTTTTGAGCTTCAGCATTTCTGGCAATAGTCATCCATTCATTATTATTAATTAAATGAGCAGTGGCACCGGAAACAGAAACACTGGCACATTTGGTGATTGCATCAGGCTGAGTAATTAAGGCAATTGGATATCCATTAGCTACTGAAACTACTTGCTTATTATTAGCTGAAATACAATCATCTACATTATTTTTATAAGTATAAAATGGTATAAAAGTAGGACTTGTTAAACCAGTAGCAGGGTCACTTGTGGAAGCACATTTAGCTTCATATTTCATAACAGCAAAATCAGTAGTACTAAAAGTTGAATTTCCAGGAACTTTGACATAACCATTTGGAACTATGATATCTGAAGTCCAACCAACACTATTAGTGGCGAAACTAGAATTAGAAAATTTGTTGGTTGCTATTGGTTGGACACCACTGGCACCAATAGTGACTGAGGAGGTGTCATAATTATAATTACCAGAACTGCCGACATCAAAATTTAGGGTGTTGGAAGTTTGAGACACAGCGAAGATTGAAGGTAAAATCACTTTGGACATGGTTAAATAAGTCCCAGTGGCAAGACCGATGCTGATGAATAAAACAGCGATTAAATTAAACTGAAATCTGGAGAAGTAAAAACGAGGCGCAAAAAAATAGTCTGAAACTTTTTTCTTTATTGGTAATTTGAACCTAAACTTGATCAAATTTTTAGACAAAATAAATAAAATACATACTGTATATATTTATAAAGGTTTTTTAGGTTAATCGCAAGGTAACAAAAAGCCCCCCGAGATTCGGAGGGCTTAATTAATTTCAAAAAAATTACTTTACCATTTTCTTGATCTTGGTTCCTGGAATGTATCGAGGCATTCTTCGAGCGACGATTTTTTTAGATTCTTTAGTTCCAATAGCTTTGATAGTTTTAGCTTTGAACATTTTGGTTTTGAAAGTTCCAAAACCTGAAAGCTTAACAACTTCTCCACCAGAGAGTGCTTTCATAATTTCATTTAAGAAAGTTTCAACAGATTGCTTAGCAGCTTTTTTGCTGAGTTTTGCTTTTTGCGAAACGATTTCGATTAAGTCTTTTTTAGTCATTATTTTTTTGTTAATTAATTAATAATTATTTTAATAATAGCGGAATATCGGCAAAATGCAAGTATTGTTAGTCATTTTTTACCGCATTATTATTGATTTTATTACCAACAATAATACTGCTAGTTCTTAACTCTCTAATAACAGTAACTTTTATTTGACCGGCCCATTTAGCTTCTTCTTCTAGATGTTGAGCGATATTTTGGCTTAGAACTTCAGCTTCATTGTCAGAAACTATTGTAGGTTCGACAATAACTACAACTTCACGTCCAGCTTGATAGGCGGCGACACTTAGAACACCAGGAAAGTTTTTAGCAACTTCTTCGATGTTTTTCATTCTTTTAAGATATTCTTCATGGACTTCATATCGAGCACCAGGACGAGCACCAGAAGCGGCATCCCCAATGTAAACAATGGTTGATTCTAGTGAAGAAAATTCTTTATCTTCATGGTGTTCAGCGACACAATTGATGACGGCTTCAGTGACTTTGAATTGTCTTAATAAATCAACACCAAGATCAATGTGAGTCCCCTCTTGATCGGTGACTACCTTACCAATATCGTGTAATAAAGCTCCAAGCCGAACAGTGTTGACATCAGCTTTTAACTCATAGGCAATGGCGGTGGCAATTTTAGTAGCTTCGATGGTGTGTTTAGCTAAATTTTGACCATAAGAGTAGCGGAATTTAAATTTACCAATTTCTCTCATTAAATCGAGTGGTAAATTAAAGACTCCAACTTCTTGGCAGATTTTTCGACCTTCATTTATTAAAATCTTTTCCATTTCGTTTTTAGTTTGAGCCACAATTTGTTCAATCTTAAGAGGTTGAATTCGACCATCTTTGATCAACTTTTCGAGAGATAGTTTAGCGATTTCTCTTCTAGTTGAATCAAAAGAAGAAATGCGGATATCGTTAGATTCGTCTAGCTCTAGTTCAACACCAGTAGCTTTTTCAAAAGCACGAATGTTTCGACCTTCTCGACCAATGATTTTTCCTTTGATGGTGTCATCTGGAAGAGAAATAGTGGAAACAGTGTATTCAGCAACATAATCAGTGACTCCATGACGAATATTATCAATCAAAATTTCTTTGGCTAATTCATCACCTTTGTTTCTGATTTCTTCCTTAGCATCTTCAACTTTTTTAGCAATCCAACTGACCATTTTCTTTTCAGTGCTGCTAATTATTAATTGTTTAGCTTTTTCAATATCAAGACCAGAAATGTTTTCTAATTTTTCTAATTGTTTTTTATAGAGATCTTCAACACTATTCATTTTTGCTTTGATTTCGGCAGATTGAGTGTCTAGAGATCTTTCTTTTTCAATCATGTATTTCTCTTTATCATTCAGAGAAGAGAGACGTTGAAAAATTTCAGTTTCTTTAGCTTTGGCATCAGCTTCTATCCTTTTAGCATTTTGCAAGGCAGCATCAATTTGAGCTGTGTTAACAACTGGAGCTGGGGCAACAGGAGTTGCTTCAACTGTTTTGGTTGGTGAGAAGACAACCCTATTTTTATCTTGATTAACGACTTCTTCTTTTTTTACTTCTTTTTTAACTGCACTATTTTTCTTAGTGACTGTTTTAGTTGAGGTTTTTTCAGAAAATAAACCTTTAACTCTGGACAAAAAATTATCTAACATAAAGAACTCCTTCACTTTTTACGACACAGCACGGCTACACTAAGATATTAGAAATGAGAAACAGGCGCTAATAATCTTTTAAATTTGAATAACATTTGAGTGCGTATATAAAAAGTTAAATTTAATAATTAATATTTTAATTTAAGTTGCCTATATTTTAACTGGAAATCATCAATCCGTCAATCACATTTTTGATGTCATCTATAGAAAATCCTTTTTGGTATAGATAAGACATAATTTTATTTTTATACTTAAAATCAGCTAATTTTTCTGAATTTATCTTCTTTTTTTGAATTAATTTTTTTATTTTATCAATGTCAGAAGCTTTTAATTGAGAAATGTCTATTTTAAGACCTTCTTTTTGGAGAAGATAAATTATCTCTTTTTTTGATTTGTTATGATATTTTTTGATGAAAAAATCGATATATTCTGAATCTCTGATCAATTTTTGGCTTTTAAGTTTAGTAACACACTGATCAGTTAAATCTTTTAAATCTAGATTATTTTGAGGAATAGAATATTTATAGATTCGGCCATCGATGTATTTTTTAAGTTTTTGACTTAGAGACTTTTCACTTCTAGGAGAAAGAGCAATTTGACGAAGAGCATAATCTCTTAAAAGATAAGATAGAGATAAATTTATAATGATATTTAATTCGTCTTCACTAACTTCTTTGCCAGAATTTAGGGATAATTTAACTAAATCATCGATAAATAATGGCAATAAAAGACCATCAGAAAACTTGATATAGATTCTGTTTGGAAAACGACTATTTTTTGTCCACAGGATTTGCATCTTTGACCTTTTCCCAAACTTCAGCTTTGAGTTTTTCAGCAATTTTTGGGTTTTCTTTAAGATATTTCTTGGCTGCTTCACGACCTTGAAGATTTTGATCTCCAATTTTGAAGAAAGCACCAGCTTTTGTGATTAGGCCATGTTGGACACCTAGGTCGACTATTCCACCATTGATAGATATACCCTCGGTACTCATCATGTCAAATTCAGCTTCTTTGAAAGGTGGGGCAATTTTATTTTTGACTATTCTGGCTCGATGTTGGGAACCAATGGTTTCACCAGCTGGAGTTTTGATGTTGGCAATTTTTCTTAAGTCGATTCTGACTGAAGAATAGAATTTTAGAGCAACACCGCCTGGAGTTGTTTCTGGATTGCCGAACATAACACCAATTTTTTGACGAAGTTGATTGGTAAAAATAACAACACATTTTGATTTAGAAATAGCACCAGTGAGTTTTCTTAGAGCTTGAGACATTAGACGAGCTTGAACACCCATCATTGAATCACCCATTTCACCTTCAATTTCGGCTTTTGGAACTAGAGCAGCAACGGAATCGATGACGATTACATCAACAGCATTGGAACGAACTAGAGTTTCAACGATTTCTAGGGCTTGTTCACCATTGTCTGGTTGAGAAATTAAAAGACTGTCTAGATCTACACCAACAGTGGCTGCTCTGGTAGGATCGAGAGCATGTTCAACATCGATGAAAGCAGCGGTTCCACCAAGTTTTTGAGCTTCAGCAATTAGATGAAGACAAACAGTGGTTTTACCAGAAGCTTCTGGTCCAAAAATTTCAGTGACTCGGCCTCGAGGAAGACCACCAACACCAAGAGCAATGTCGAGAGGAAGACAACCAGTAGGAATGACTTCAATTGACATGTCGGCTTTCTTTTCACCCATTAACATGATGGATCCGGTTCCATAATTTTTTGTGATTTGTTCCATGGCTAAACGGACAGACTCCATTTTTTTGTCTTGGATGTTGTTACTAGCGACTGATTTTGTTTTTATAGTTGTTTTTTTCATATTTTTTTTAAAATTAACTTTACATCTATAGTGATATCAAAAAGAAATATATCAAGTCAAGGGGCAAAACCGAATAAAAGCCGAAGATTAATTATTTTTAGGGTTTTCGAGTAAAGGGAGGTTTGGTACGACGTTGCTTAAATAAACTTTGGCTTTATTAAATCTATCCTCTCTTTCTCTGTCCATTTCTTCAAACTCCTCTTCAGTTGGGGTATAAGAAATATATGACCATTCTTCTTTTGCTTTTCTGAGAGTGCCATCTTTATTAATCTGGTTTAAACCTATTTTTATAATTCCTTCTGGTTTTAAATCGATTAACCATGGGACATGGACAATCCCTCTTGTTAAATTAGCAGAAAATAAGACTGTCGGTAGATAATCATAAGTTTGGCCAGTCATTTCTTGTAAAACTTTATATTTATCAGTTTCGCGACTTTTGATGGTGTAGAGGATTTCTTCAGTGCCATCATCTTTTTTAGCATTATATTCAATAATTGGGCCTGTTAGTTTTTTACGTAAAAAACTACTACAATCAAGATCTGAATCTTCAGGAAACTGATTGAATAAGTCATCACTAATAAAAAATGATTTTAGTTTATCATTGTCTTTATCTGATACTTCGTAGAGATATCTTCCATCTTCTAGCTGTTTGACTTTGACTGCTTCTGAATCATTTGTATGTTCAATAATTGCTGGTAAATTTTTAGACTCTTCTTTAACTGAAGAGACAAATTCTTTCTGTCTATCTATAATAGTGTCTCTAGTGTTTTTAGGTTCAAAATTTTCAATTATTTCACCTTCCATGCCCTATTCTATAATTACAAATAAAAATATGCAAATTATATTTTAGTGAAGTAAAATAGTTTAATTACGACGGGGATTGGCGCAATTGGCTAGCGTGCACGCATGGGGTGTGTGAGGTTGCAGGTTCGAATCCTGTATCCCCGACTAATATCAAGTTTTTTGCTATATAATCAAATTTGATGATGAAGATAATTAAATTTATTATTGGGATTTTTAAAAAAATTGGAAGATTGTTGCATAAATCGGCTAAGATAATTTTTAGAATTTTTGAAGTCAGTATTATTATTAAAGGAATTGATGGATTTTTAGAAATTTTAGGTAGTGGAATTTTGTTTTATGTGTCTAACTCAACTAGAATTGACAAAGTTATTTTAATGTTAACTGAGCATGAACTGAGTCAGGACCCAAATGATTTCATTGCTACTCATATTTTAAGTTTTGGACAAACATTATCAGTTGGAGCAACTTTGTTTGGAGCTATTTATTTATTGGCTCATGGAGTCCTTAAAATTTTTATGGTTACAATGCTTTTGCAAAAAAAACTTTGGGCTTATCCAGTGGTGGCGACAACTTTAATAATATTTGCCTCTTATCAAATATATAGATATACCCACACTCATGCCCCACTTTTAATCTTCTTTTCTTGTTTTGATTTGTTTACAGCACTCTTGACGATTTTAGTTTACAGAGAACTTAAAAAAGACAAAGTTTAATTATCTGTTTAACTTATTTGGAAAATATTTTTGATTAATTTTCATTAATTCGTTTGGTTGATTGTTTTCTGATTTAAATAGTTTTTCAAAAGTGTTAGGATCATTATTTTCTAAGTCATCAAGATATTTATCTAAAGTATCCATTCGATCTTCAGGACTAGTTTTTTCTTTGATTGATTTTATTAATATCTCTTCGATTTCACGATGAGCTTTATTATAATTTTCTTTTTCATTCATTCGATAAATAATAGCATATTTTTGATTAAAAATGTTATATTTTGAATTATTAAGCACCACTTTGTTTCTACAATTTTAAAAGACTAATTCTTTTAAAGAAGTTATTAGGTTATAATTCAATTTATGGCAATAAAAATTGGAGCAAATGAATTAATTAGAGACAGACATTTTGTAGTTAAAAGCAAAGAAGTTAGACAAACAGTTAAAGGAGATAATTATTATATTCTTGAACTTTGCGATATAAATGGTTGTATTGAAGCTAAAATTTGGAATAATAATATCTCGATGTGTAATTTTGAGGAAGGAAAAGTTATTGAAGTTAATGGTAAGACGCAAGAATATAACGGTAAAGTAGGATTAATTATTGATAGTTGTCAAATTGTTGAAAGTGAAAATGCTAGTGATTTCTCCCCTTCTGTTCCAACTTTAGTTTTTGATATTGAAACTTTAGGAAAAAAATTTGAAGATTTGGATGAAGTTGAAAAAGACTATCTTTTAAATAATCTAGAAAAAAATGAGACTGACAAAGAAATAGCTAAGAAAAAAACTGGTTTATACTCTATTTTTGGAAGTGTTTGTGCAATTGGTGCTTATGACATCGGTAAAAAAACTGGTATTGTTTTAAGTCTATCAACAAAAGAAATTAAGCCAGAGAAAGAAAACTTTGTTTATAAAACTTTTAAAACTGAAAAAGAGCTATTAGAAGAATTTTGGAAAATTACACCTAATTATGAAGAATTTGTGACTTACAATGGTGATGGTTTTGATTTTCCTTTCTTAATGATTCGATCAGGAATTAATCGAGTAAAAATGCCATTTGAAATTAAAAAATGGGGATTTGATAAATCAATTGATTTGGCCAACAGAATAAGACAAAATGGCCGTAGTTTTAAACTAGAAATGATTTGTAAGGCTTTTGGAATTGAAAATCCAAAAGAAGAAGGAGTTCATGGAGATGATGTGACTCGACTTTTTAATGAAAGTGAATTTAATAAAATTGCTGACTATGTGGCCAGAGATGCAACTGCCACTTCTGAATTATATTTAATTTGGAAAGAATTTATGTCAGGACAAATATAAATATGGACAATATACAATACGAAAATGAATTAGTTTTTCAGGTTGAACCTGAGAATAAAAAAGATAATAAGGTCGCTAGAACTAAAAAAATAGTTAAAGTGGCTAGACAGAACTTGATTAAATTGAGTGTGGACAGGTTAAACGGCAGAACCGGTGAATGTTAAGAGGATGAAAGTAACAATGGCAATGATTAGAGTGTAAAATCCAAAAATCCAAAGTTTTTTACCAATTAATACTTTTTGAAGAATATTTAGAGCGATTATCCCGACAATTGTAGTGACTACAAAAGCAATTAAATAGTTTGGTTCAAAAAAATTAGCGCCCTTGAGATCTTTAGCACTTAAAAGCAAAGCTCCAAGTGAAGCTGGAATGAATAAGCAAAAAGAGAATTTGAACGCTTCTATAGGCGCTAAGCCTAGTAAAAGAGCAGCAAAAATGGTGGCTCCAGAACGAGAAATTGCTGGAAGAATGGCTATGGCTTGAAAAAATCCAATAACCAAAGCTTTTTTGTAGTCTAATTTTTGAGATTTACCATTTAAATATTTTGTAGAAAAGACGAGAGCGGCGGTGATTAGGAAGAAAGATGGTAATAAATTTATGTCGGCAAAAATTGATTCAACTTGATCTTTTAGGAAAATTCCGACTAGAGCAGCTGGAATTGAAGCAACAATGATGTATTTTAGATTTTTAAAAAAATAGTTTAGTTGTTTTCTGAAAAAAAACAAAACTGAAACAAAAGTGGCAGTATTGAGAAAAATGTCTAAAGTTAAGGATGGTTGGAGATTAAAAAGATACTGAAAAAGGTTTAAATGACCAGATGATGAAATTGGCAAAAATTCAGATATGCCTTGAACTATACTTAAAATGATTGATTGGATTAAAGTCATAGAATTATTTTAACAATAAATTAAACAAAAATCCCCTCCCATAGTGGAGGGAAGGGATTTGAATAGACAAAGTATTTATTGTTTTTAAAGAGAGCAAGTAACATTAGCACATTTCCACTGAATGTCGTTTATTTTTTCAAATTTTCCACTAATACAATTACCATATTTAATGCCACATTCGCCTGGTTTAATTAAAATACAACTAGCGAATCCTCCATTATATGGGCATTTCCAGTTGTTCTTAACAGCATCTGAAGTTATGTTGGTTGCAGGTCTCCCATCAACACATTTATTGGCAGTAGTACTACAAGGTCCTTTTGGTGCTGTAACTACTTTTGGCATAGAGCAAGTAACATTAGCACATTTCCATTGAGTGTTAGTGCCATTTATATTTTGATATGTTCCACTAATACAATCACCATACGACTTAGTACCACATTTACCTGGTTTAATTAAAATACAACTAGCTAATCCTCCATTATATGGGCATTTCCAGTTGCTCTTAACAGCATCTGAAGTTATGTTGGTTGCAGATCCACCATTAAGACATACATTAGCAGTAGAACCGCAAGGTCCTTTTGGTATTGCAGTTTTTGGGATAGAGCAAGTAACATTAGCACATTTCCATTGAGTGTTAGTGCCATTTATATTTTGATATTTTCCAGCAACACAATCACCATATGCTTTAGTGCCACATTCACCTGGTTTAATTAATACACAACTAGCGAATCCTCCATTATATGGGCATTTCCAGTTGTTCTTAACAGCGTCTGAAGTTATGTTAGTTGCAGGTCTCCCATCAAGACATACATTAGCAGTAGAACCACAGGGTCCATCTTGTGTTGTAATTTCATTAGCGGCTTTACTTCTGTTCTCTTGGTTCTTTTGAACCATTTGAGTTCCATAAATTAATCCACCGCCTAGAACTAGAGCCATTACTAAAAATTTTGCTATTCCTAATTTTTTCATTTTTTTTAAATAAATTTGTTAAATGTTATTTAAAGATATATATAATTTGAAACTTTGTCAATTATTAGCAAAAGAAACAATGACTGATGTTAAATATTCGAAAGAATAATAATTTCAGTTTTTTCTGGAAAAAATTTTAATTTAATAGTTTATAGATGGTGTTTTGTTTGTGCAGGAAACTTTACTACTACCGTTTTTACAATACCATGCTTTATATTTTTTACCATTAATAGTGACATCATAAATTGCTAGTCCGAAGTTTGGTCTGTCTAAACTACCAACATAACAAGAAGCTGTTTTGATAGGTTTACCATCAAAAGCATAAACACCACATAGAGGAGCTTTGTCTTTTAAACAAACTGTTGTATTGCATTTCCATTTATA